>Ga0209344_10000677_pt1 | contig 54007 bp, 46 predicted proteins | sample Cruoilmetagenom6_FD_187293 | JGI IMG/M metagenome (GOLD analysis project Ga0209344, IMG submission 187293) | Oil polluted marine microbial communities from Coal Oil Point, Santa Barbara, California, USA - Santa Barbara Oil Seep Sample 6 (SPAdes)... | ecosystem: Environmental > Aquatic > Marine... | reverse complement strand
AAGTAGGCATACATGTCGTTATAAAAGACCAAACGATGATAAAAGCATTTGAAAATAATGTCCTCGATATTAAAAGCAAAGGTGAAACAATACAGGTAAAATAGATAATCAAATAAAAAGTGATTTGATCATCTAAAATGTATTTTTGTCAAACTAAGATGAGTTTTTAAGATAAATCCTCTCAGAAAACGAATAACAACAAAGTAGTTTAAAAAAATGAATGTAGTATCCTTTTTTGCTGGAGCAGGCGGACTAGATCTTGGTTTTGAACAAGCCGGTTTTAATGTTATTTGGGCAAATGAATATGACAAGGACATTTGGGAAACCTATGAAAAGAATCACCCAAATACTGTTTTTGATAAAAGAAGTATTGTAGATATTCCTGCAGATGAGGTCCCAGATTGTGACGGTATCATCGGTGGACCTCCATGCCAAAGTTGGAGTGCTGCTGGTGCTGCAAGGGGTATTCAAGATAAAAGAGGAAAGTTATTTTATGATTTTATCAGAATATTGGAAGCAAAGCAACCTAAATTCTTTCTAGCGGAAAATGTAAGCGGAATGCTTATCAACAAACACAGTACAGCGCTGGATGGTATTAAAAAACTTTTGAAAAATGCCGGTATAGGTTATGATCTTTCTTTTAAAATGTTAAATGCATCTGACTTTAATGTGCCACAAGACAGAAAAAGAGTTTTCTTTATCGGTATAAGAAAAGACCTGAATTTCAAATTCGAATTTCCGACCGAAACTTTTACTAAGGTCACACTTCAAACAGCCATTGAAGACTTAAAAGATAAAGCATTACCCGCCTTAGAATTTAATAATACCAATGGTGAAAATTGCACTGTTCCAAATCATGAATACATGATAAGTGGTTTCTCGACCATGTTTATGTCTAGAAACCGTGTTCGAAATTGGGATGAGCAATCGTTCACTATACAAGCTGGTGGCAGACATGCTCCTATACACCCACAAGCCCCAAAAATGAGACTGATCGAAAAAGACGTTCGGGTATTTGTGCCAGGAAAAGAACATCTTTACAGAAGATTAAGTGTACGTGAGTGTGCTAGAATACAGACCTTTCCAAACGATTTCATTTTTCATTATAAAAAAGTGGCTGCAGGCTATAAAATGATCGGTAATGCCGTACCCGTTTTTTTGGCGAAGTTTTTAGCCCAAAGTATTTTACGGCAATTAACGACAAATGATAACTCTAAGGTAAAAAGTTAGAATGGATATCTTATTCAGATAGTCCAATTATCCACCAAGATGAAGAATTAACGAGTTCATTCTTCTTAAAAGAAAAACCCTGTAAAACATGAAGTTTACAGGGTTTTAATTCAATTTAAATACTTATAAGTACTCGAGGCGGGAATCGAACCCGCACTCCGAAGAACTGGATTTTGAATCCAGCGCGTCTACCAGTTCCGCCACTCGAGCATATTCACGAATAAAATCGGCTTCCTATTAAAAGAGGACTGCAAAATTAAATAATAATTTTCTTTATAACACCAAAAATATCAATATTTATGCATTCGCAACCAAATTTAATTTTTAAATTTGCATCTTCTTAAAAACAAGGTTTGCAATTGAACGACAGAAGTAACTGTTTGAGAAACAATAAATAAAGACATGCCATACCAAGTTCCACAACCAAAAATATTTGCTTGTACCCAAAGTAAAGTCCTAGGGGGAAAAATTGCCAAAGCATACGGCATGGAACTAGGTAACGTTTTATTTTCAAGATATAGCGATGGTGAGTTTCAACCTTCTTTTGAAGAATCTATTCGGGGAACAAGAATATTCCTTATTGGCTCAACACACCCAGGCCCAGAGAATTTAATGGAAATGTTGCTAATGATCGATGCCGCGAAAAGGGCATCTGCGCGACATATTACCGCTGTTATGCCGTATTTTGGTTGGGCAAGACAAGATAGAAAAGATAAACCTAGAGTGCCTATAGCTGCTAAATTAGTTGCTAAAATGTTAGAAACGGCGGGTGCTACCAGAATTATTACTATGGATTTGCATGCCGACCAAATTCAAGGTTTCTTTGAAAAACCAGTAGATCATCTATTTGCCTCTACATTGTTTTTACCATATCTAAAAAAATTAGGGCTAAAAGACCTAACTATTGCTTCTCCAGATATGGGAGGTTCCAAAAGAGCCTATGCCTATTCTAAAGCGTTAGATTGTGATGTAGTTGTATGTTACAAGCAAAGAGCCAAAGCCAATGTAATTTCACACATGGAATTAATCGGTGATGTAAAAGGGAAAAATGTTGTACTTGTAGATGACATGGTAGATACTGCCGGGACATTGACAAGGGCTGCCGATTTAATGATAGAGCGCGGTGCCATTAGCGTTAGAGCTATTACCACACATGGTCTATTATCTGGTAATGCATACGAGAAAATTGAAAATTCAAAACTTACGGAATTAATTATCACAGATTCTATTCCGGTTGAAATTAAGAGTAATAAAGTAAGGGTTTTAAGCTGTGCCGATCTATTCGCAGATGTAATGGATAAAGTACATAATAATAACTCTATATCTTCTAAGTTCTTAATGTAAGTTAGAAACCAAAACAAGAATATTAATTTTTAATATATATAATGAAGTCAATTACAATTAAAGGATCAGAAAGAGAAAGCGTGGGCAAAAAAGCAACAAAAGCCCTACGTAATGCTGGAAAGGTTCCTTGCGTAGTATACGGAGGGGATAAACCATTACACTTTTCAGCAGATGAACTAGCGTTCAGAGACTTGGTTTACACTCCAAATGCACATACAGTTGCAATTGAATTGGAAGGTAGCGGAACCGTTAACGCTGTATTACAGGACATTCAATTTCATCCTGTAACAGATGCTATCATCCATATTGATTTTTATCAATTATTCGATGATAAAATGGTAACTATGAATATTCCTGTTACATTAGAAGGAAATTCACCAGGTGAACGTAACGGTGGACGTTTATTGTTCAGAAAACGCAAACTTGCTATCAAAGCATTACCTAGTAAATTACCAGATTTCTTCAAAATCGATATTTCGAAATTGAAAATTGGTCAAAACATTGCTGTATCATCATTATTGAGTGATGATTTTACCATCTTACACCCAGACAACCAAGTTGTAGTACAGGTTAAAACTGCACGTACCGCTGTTGTTTCTGATGATGATGAGGATGAAGGAGAAGAAGGAGCTGAGGGTGCAGAAGGAGAAAATGGTTCTTCTGATGATGCTCAAGAATAGACATCACAATTTAAGATTCAAAATAAAGCATCTTGGTACTTGTACCAGGATGCTTTTGTATTTTTACATACTAAAATTAAAGTACCAATGTTCAGGTTTTTAAAATCTCTTTTTACAAAACAGAACATAACTACAGAAGAGAAAGATCCAATGAAGAAATTTTTAATTGTAGGCCTTGGCAATATAGGAGATGAATATGCTGAAACCCGCCACAATATTGGTTTTAAAATATTAGATGAAGTTGCCCAAGCAAATGACTTTACTTTTGAGACCGCAAAACTTGGTGATATTGGATCATATAAGATAAAAGGCAGAACTATTATTTGTCTTAAACCTTCTACATATATGAACAGAAGTGGAAAAGCATTAAAGTATTGGATGGATAAAGAAAACATACCACAAGGAAATGTTTTAGTCATTACTGATGATATTAATTTACCTTTTGGAACTATTCGTATTAAAACAAAAGGAAGCAATGGTGGCCATAATGGGCTAAAAGATATAGAGTTGTTTCTTCAAACAATATTATACAATAGATATAGATTTGGCGTTGGGGCAGATTTTGGCAAAGGAAAACAGGTAGAATACGTATTAGGGAAATGGAACGATGAAGAAAAAGCGTTAATACCAGAGCGTTTAAAAAAATCCACCGAAATTATAAATTCATTTGTACTTGCAGGAATAGCAAGGACCATGAACAAATTCAATAATTCTTAAAGCACTTTAAAAGTATAAATCCCAGTATCTGATTTATTACCTTCTTCATCAATTACTATCACCTTCCAGTAATACACCATATTTGAGGTTACCGAAACATTTATACTTGTTACTTGGGAAGATACTCTACGTATTAAATCTATTGGCGGCGTTTCTACCGAGAAATACACTTCATAATTGACGATATCATTGTCAAGATCAGAACCAGACCAAGAAAGTATCACCTCATTATTAATGTCTTTAAATACATTTTCTGAACCTGAAGGACTTTCTATTGTTGCAGGAAAAGGAGCAAAAGTGGTTCTAGACCCCGCATTATAAAAATACCACTCTTCACTTGAAACCGTTTGTTCAACCTCACTATTTCTTGAGCGTACTAGCCATGAAAACTGTTCTCCTTTTGCCAAAGGTAATTTGGCAGAACTAGAAGCTGACACAATAGTCTGAACCGTACCTGTAGCAATATTGGTAACCCGCAATTCATAGGTTTCTGTATTATCGGCTAAATTCCACTTAAACTCTACCTGTCTGGTCTCCGTACTTAAACTTGTACCAGTAGTACACTCAGAGTTCTTTTCTGGGAAAACCAAACTTACAGCCTCAGGTGGTTCGGGACTGTTTTTCTTTTTACAACTGATAACAGCTATAACCAAACACATACCAAAAATTAAAAAGCGCATCATTCCTTAATAACTTTAGAAGTTCCTTTAATAGTTCTACCCTCATAATTTATATAATAGATTCCCGTAGCAAAAGAACTTAAATCCAACGAAATTATACCATCGGCCGTCGTTATAGTTTTACCGAACACATATCTTCCGTCAGCACTGAAAATTCGCACAAATACTTCTTCCTGTAGATCATCTAAATATATTTTTACAATATTTTCTACCGGATTTGGAAATAGAACCGGTTGCTCATAAAAGACAATTTGTTCCTCATAAATACCTTGACAAAGAATATTAGTATACACCTTCAATGTATTTAACCCCTTTTCCAAATCTAATTCCACCGTTGATTCTTCCGTTTGTACAACTACACCATTCAACTCTACAGTATAGAAGGAAGATCCTTCCATAGTCAGAGTTACAAAAGATCCGTCTTCAGTAATTTTAGAAGTCACATTAAGCGGATGCGGTTCAGAGATTTGAACCTCAACACAATACTCTTGATACATAACAACGCCATCGGTTCCACTTACACAAAGTGAATACGTTCCTGAACTAAGGTTAGCCAAATTAAACGTGTTCGCAAAATTTTGGGTAAAATCCAACCCATTACCAGAAACCGTTACTTGATAATCCATAGCCAGTTTCGGTACAATGGATAAAGACCCATCATCGCTATCCCTACAGGTTTCGCTCTCTAAAGTGATAATAAAATTTTCAGAAGGAAAACGATATACAGCACAGCCCGAAGCATCTACTTCTTGACCGGCAAGAGTACCTAAACATAGGTCGTCCCCATCATCAAATACACCATCACTATCGGTGTCAGGTCTAAAATCGCCTTCAACACATACTTCAAGAGAAAATATATTTAACCTACCACCATCAGAAGGGGCATTATCTTTCACCTCCAAAGTCCATTCACCAAGTATAGATTCGCCGTTAAAAGAACTTAAAGTTCCTAAAGGCTTTACCGAACCACCAATACCAGGATTTAGAGAACAATTAAAAGCCGGGCTATCATCATCAAAAATAGCATTGATATTGCTTGCATCACCACATGAATTAGACACTAAAGTCACAGTTGTGCCGGATGGCGATGTAAGGCTAATAACTAAATCCTCCAAAAAAGTATGCTCAATATCCAGCTGAACATTTATGTCTGCTACTGGCAAATCTTCAAAAAACACCAGTTTAGATGTAATGACAGGAGTACCGCTGCTAGATATAGCAACAGGCATACCTGTAGCATCTTTAGTTGTGCAATTAAACTGAACAGTAGAAAAGCTAAAAGCTGTACCAAAAACTCCCTCACCACAATCATTTTTTGGTTTTACCCTCCAAAAATAAGTATTGTTATTATCCAAGAGTGTTGGCGAGAACAAGCTACCACTAACCGTACCAGATTCAACAATATTGGCAAACGTATTATCATCTGCTATTTCAATTTCATATTGCGTATTACCTACGGTTGTTTCCCATTCCAAAAAAACATCAGCAGAAGCATTTTCAAAACCATCTACAGGAGATACTAGCGTAATATCTTCAAAATTATCATCATACACCCTTATTTTAAGCGTTATTTCTTTAGTCACCGTAGCCGCTGTTGCTACAATTCTAACAGGATAAACGCCGACATCTAATGTTGAAACTCCCTCAAAATCTATTGTCACAGCAGTGTCAGTAGTACCTGCTGTTAGTGGCGTAAATGATGCGGTTATACCAGTTGGTAGATCAAGCGCACTAAAAGTGCTTTCTTCATCAAAACCTAGATCGGTCTCATAAATAAAAGGGACACTTAAGTCATCTGGCTTACAAACATCAAAAGCCATCTGATCAAAGTTCAGGACTATTTCCGATGGTGTGATCGCGAAGTTAGAATCATTTACAGCGAAGAAAATATTATTATCCGCCATAATCATGATACGCCCAAAACTTGTAGCATTATTTGGTATTATTACATCTTGGCTTCCATCATTCAAAGTGTTTTCCTCCAATACAATAGGAAATGTAATACCATGGTCTGTAGAAAGCAATATGGTTACAGTTGTTACATTAATAGGTGAGATATCTGTATTGGCAACATCCCAAGTAATGGTTTGCACGGATCCTGCTTCAAAAGTGTCTTGTAAACTTTGAGAAGTAACTAAGAAAGGACCTGCATCATTGCTAACAGAGACGGTCATCTCATCAGAAATCGACTGTCCCCCATTCAAAGCATTGTCACGAACGGTCAATGAAAAATTCATATCCCGACCAATATTCGATAAAGTCTCCCAAGCATCACCAACCGCCGGAACGGTTTCAGTAAGTTCACCACTCAATATTCTATCTAAATTTGGAAAATACCTTTGGGGAGAAAGTTTAGGAGGTAATGACCTAAAATTAGCCCCTGCAGGGTTATCCGGTCCAAAGGTAGTCTGCGTAACAATTCCGTTATCGATTTGTTCCCATGTATAACTAAGTACATCTGTGGCATCTACATCGTTTGCCTCACTCGTTAAAACAAAAGGTGTACCCTTCGGTATATTATAATTAATTAGTGGAATTAATGTTGGCGGGGTATTCGTAATTGCATCTGTAACGCCACAAGAGACCGTTTTCAAATAATCCCTAATCTGTACGATACTAACATAATGAAAATAATCATCGCTATTTGTTGCCACATTATTATTATTCGTTATACCTGCATATCCCATAATTGTAGTTCCACTAGCAGGTTCGACCTGGACAGTAGTACCTTCTGAAGTATGCGAAAAAGAATGGTTAGCTCCGAATTGATGCCCCATTTCATGTGCGACCAAATCAATATCAAAAGCATCACCTACAGGAGAAGACAAGGTAGTATACCCACTACCCTTTCTACCATCTATGCAAACCGCACCTATAAAACCAGAATTGCCATCTAAAGTATTTTTCTGTTGATTAAATAAATGACCTATATCATAATTATCTTCCCCAATTACACTGGTTAAGGTATTTTGAACTTGAGAGCTTAAACTGCCGGTATATGGATCTGTTTCAGGATTCGTATAAATAACAAGGTCATTATTTGCAATCAGTTCAAGGGTTATTGCCAGATCTCGTTCGAAAACAGCATTAATCCTGGTCAAAGAAGCATTAATGGCTGCAAGCGCGTCTGCCTTGGTACCACCATGAAATTCTGTATACTCACCAGAAGCTGAAATAGCTACTCTAAATTTTCTTAGTGTTTGATCATCGACCAATTTAGCGGTTATAATTTTAGAATATTTTTTGACTTCGGGCAGTGACTTACAAACAAAATCTACATCACTTTCTTTCTGCTCTGTTCTTCGATATAATACATAAATATCTTCGTCTGATTTTTGCATAAACAAAGCTCCGTTTTCACCAGAGGTCATTAAAGTACTTTGAATTCCTTTAGGAGAAACACTGAATCTTATTTGCTTAGTGGCATCATCTAAAGCGATACCTTTATAAGATTTTATAGACGGGTATTTTATTGCAAGCTCTTCAGCAAAAAGTTGAGCGTCTTGCACAATAAATGGAATTAATTTACCCTCTTCATTCGGAAAATAAATAATATTTGAAGTCTCATTTTTATTAAGAGCCTCTAAAAATTGTTCTTGATTCAGTGTAAAAGCTTTGCCTTTATTAATTTTTAAGCGCTGTTTTGAAAATTGCTCAGCCTTTCCTTTTAATTCCGTATTTTTCCAATATCCAGTTTGAGCAATACCGGAAAAGGAAAAAAATACTATGGTAATTGAAAAAACTAGGCGTAATTTTGCAATCATTAAGAGGCTTTTAACTCAAAATCAAATATAAGTCTTTTTATTTTCTATCATAGGTGATTACAGTCCGCAACATTTCTAAGTATAAAGAAGAATATCCCACGGTTATTACCATAGGCACCTTTGACGGGGTACATATAGGGCATCAAAAAATACTTAACAAAATCATAAATCATGCCAAGAATACCGCATTGAAATCTTCGGTGCTTACATTTTTTCCGCATCCGAGAATGGTTTTACAGAAGGATGCCAATATTAAACTACTGAACACTATTGAAGAGAAGATTAATATATTAAAAAATCTTGGTCTTGATGTACTTATTATTCACCCTTTCACCAAAGAATTCTCTCGACTTACGGCAACAGAATTTGTACGTGATATTCTCGTGAATACCTTAAACATTAAAAAAGTAATTATTGGTTACGACCATAGGTTTGGGCGAAATCGAAATGCCAACATAACAGATTTGATAACTTTTGGGAGTACTTATGATTTTACAGTAGATGAAATACCCGCTCAAGAAATTGACGATGTTTCTGTTAGTTCTACAAAAATTAGAAAAGCCTTGGAAGACGGGGATATTGAAACTGCAAATAGTTATTTAGGCTATGAATACATGCTTACTGGCACCATTATAAAAGGAAAAGGCATTGGCAAACAATTAGGATACCCTACTGCCAACCTCTCTATTACAGAAAACTATAAACTTATCCCTAAAAACGGCGCATACATAGTAAATAGCGTTATAGCTGACGAAACTGTTTACGGAATGATGAATATTGGCTATAACCCTACTGTAAATGGAACGGAAAAATCAATAGAAATTAATTTTTTCAATTTTGATACAGATTTATATAACCTTAAAATTCAAGTTAATATTTTGGTTCGTTTACGAGATGAACATAAATTTGAATCTGTTGATGCGCTGAAGGCACAATTAGCTAAAGACAAAGAAAAATCTCTACATTATATTAATAAATAATTATGCTCAATAAGTTATTATTTCAGCGTATAGATAATAGCTCGTTAATCATCTTTCGCATATTTTTTGGTATTCTAGTTTCACTCGAATGTTTTGGTGCCATAGCCACTGGTTGGGTAAATAGAAATATAATCGCCCCCAAATATAAGTTTCCATTCATCGATTTTGATTTTCTACAACCATTACCAGGCTATGGAATGTATTTTTACTTCTGCATAATGGGTTTAATAGGCATTTTTATTGCTGTAGGTTTTAAATACCGTGTTAGTATTATCACGTTTACCATAATGTGGACCGGGACTTACTTAATGCAGAAAACTGCCTATAACAACCACTATTACTTACTTATTTTAATCTCATTTATTATGTGTTTTTTTCCTGCGGAAAAAAGTCGGTCTTTAGATGTTAAAATAAATCCGCAGATAGAAAGCAATTCTATGTATACTTATGTAAAATGGGTGGTAGTACTACAGTTATTCATTGTTTATGTATACGCTTCCATTGCAAAAATGTACGGTGACTGGTTAGATTTTACCACTATAGAAGTTTTAATGAAATCGAGAAAAACCTATTGGCTTGTTGGTGAAATTTTGCAAGAAAGATGGATTCATAAGATCATTGGCTCTGTAGGTATATTATTTGATTTATTGATTGTACCTGCTCTACTATGGAAACCTACACGAAAAGTTGCTTTCTTCTTATCCCTGTTTTTTCATTTATTCAATTCCATCATTTTTCAAATCGGAATTTTTCCATATTTATCCATTGCCTTTAGTGTTTTCTTTTTTGAGCCAGAAACCATACGTAAGCTATTCTTTAAAACCAAGGTACCATTTTTGTCCTCTAAGATCATTATCCCAAAAAACAAGAACATTGTATTGATAGCAGGTGCAATTTATTTCACCATACAGTTATTCTTACCTATAAGGCATCATGCATTTACAGATGATGTATTATGGAATGAAGAGGGCCATAGAATGAGTTGGCGAATGATGCTTCGCAGCAGACAAGGCAAAGGCAAATTCAAGGTGGTCGATAAAAAGACAGACGAGGTGTTTACAATTAACCCTAAAGATTATGTTTCGCGTGGTCAAGAGCGAAAAATATTCGCCTATCCAGATTTTGCATGGCAGTTTGCACAATATTTAAAGAAAGAATTTGCCGAACAAAATAGGGATGTGTCCGTATACCTAGAAAATTCAAAAATCAGTATAAACCGTAAGCCATATGAACCGTTCATTGATCCAAAAACTGATTTAGCGGCAGAAAAATGGTACCAGACCAAACATCACGATTGGATTCTCCCATCAAACTACAGTACATCAAAAAATTAGATTTTAAATGTTTAGTCTTCAAAAGTGTCTACTTTAAATATAAGATTAACGTAAATTTGCAGGCAAATACAATACATTACCATGTTACAAATACAAACCATTAGAGATAATAAAGATGCTATTATCCTAGCTCTTGGAAAAAGAAACTTAGATGCACAGCCCTTAGTGGACAAAGTGCTTCAGTTAGATGAAAATAGACGTGCCGCACAAACTAGTTTGGACAACGTTTTAGCAGAATCAAACAAAATTTCCAAAGAAATTGGTGTATTATACAAAACAGGTGAAGTTCAAGAAGCTAATCTGTTAAAAGAACAAACTGTTAAGCTAAAAGAGAAATCCAAGCAGCTGGGTGAAGATTTAAATGTAGCCGAAGAAGAACTACAAACACTATTGTATCAACTACCAAACGCTCCACATACTTCAGTTGTAAAAGGGTCTACGGAAGAGGACAACGAAGAAATATTCAATGAAGGAGAAGTGCCAAAATTAAATGATGCGGCACTGCCACATTGGGAATTGGCTAAAAAATACGACATTATTGATTTTGAACTAGGTGTTAAAATTGCCGGTGCAGGTTTCCCAGTTTACAAAGGAAAAGGTGCCCGTTTGCAACGTGCATTAATTGCCTATTTTTTGGATAAAAACACAGAGGCAGGCTATACTGAAATTCAGGTTCCGTATTTGGTGAACGAACTTTCAGGATATGGAACAGGGCAATTACCTGATAAAGAAGGGCAAATGTATCATGTAACTGCAGATGACCTTTATTTAATACCAACGGCTGAAGTACCGATTACCAATATCTTCAGGGATGTCATTGTAAACGAAAGTGACTTTCCAATCACATACACAGGCTACACTCCGTGTTTCAGAAGAGAAGCCGGTAGTTATGGTGCACATGTACGAGGCTTGAACCGATTACACCAATTCGATAAAGTTGAAATCGTACGTGTAGAACACCCTTCAAAATCATATGATGCCTTAGATGGCATGGTTGAACATGTAAAGAATATTCTAAGAGAATTAAAATTACCATACCGTATTCTAAGACTTTGTGGTGGTGATTTAGGATTTACCGCTGCGCTTACTTTTGATTTTGAAGTATTCTCTACCGCTCAAGATAGATGGTTAGAAATTAGTTCTGTTTCAAACTTTGAAACCTACCAGGCCAATAGATTGAAATTACGTTTTAAAGATGAGAACGGTAAAAACCAACTAGCACATACCTTGAATGGAAGCTCTTTGGCATTACCCCGTGTTTTAGCAGGAATTCTAGAAAACTACCAAACTGCTAACGGCATTAAAATTCCAGATGTATTGGTGCCTTATTGCGGGTTTGATATGATTGATTAAGCAGATTATATAAATATTGTTTGACTGAGTTTTTAAGCTTTATATAAAATAGTAAAACACCATGATATATAATTTTCATGGTGTTTTTTTATGATTTCGATGTTACTTGAATCGGATTAAAATCTGCGACCTTTTCTTTAAATCTAACAGCTCATGAATTAGATACTATTAGTCATTTCCGGACTTTTTGAAGTTGCTTTCGTCTTCTGTTTAGGAAAAGCTAAGGAAACCTCTGGCAATAAAACTTACATGTGGTATCTTGGGTTTTTAGTGACCTTAGCAATAAGCATGATGCTTTTATTTTGGTAAAAGCATCACAGACTTTACCAATTGGCACTGCATATGCTGTTCGGACAGGTATTGGCACAGTGCTCGTAGGTATATTTGTGTTCAAAGAATAAGCCACATTTCTACGAATACTTTTTATCACTACATTAATTGGATCTATTATTGGACTAAAAGTAGTCTCTCATTAAAAAATTAACAGCATAACAGCTTGTTACCATAGGTATAACAACAACTTACAGCATTCTATGTATCTTTGAGTATGCGGTTTATCATCTTTCTTATTACATATATCACATTATCTACTGTAGCCTTTGCCCAAGATGATTTCTTGGCGAAGCAATATTTTGCCGATGGTGATTTTGAAAAAGCCGTAGTGTTCTACGAAAAGCTAACGGAGAAAAACCCTAGAAGAACGGAGTATGTTCAACATTTGGTATCATGCTACCAACAATTAGAAAGATACCAAGAAGCGGAAGAATTTTTAAACAAACGGTTGAATGACCGAAACCCTTACCCAACCTTGCTAATAGATTTAGGATACAATTACGCGCTTCAAGAAAATGAAGAAAAGGCTCAGAAGTATTACGACAAAGCGTTGGAAATCATTCCTAAAAATCCGAATTACGGATATGCCTTAGGTCTTCAATTTCAAAAATACAGCCTCTTGGATCTCGCTATAACAGCGTTTAAAAAATCAATGGAATTGAATCCTACTTTGAATTTTAATTTTCAAATGGCTAGAATTTATGGCGAACAAGGCAATGTTGAAGCCATGTACAATTCATACCTAAATCTTGTTATCGACGGTAAAACATCCAAATCCAATATTCTCAGAAGTATAGATGATTTTGTTTCTGAAAATGCCGAGGACACAAACAACATCCTGCTAAAAAAAGTACTATTGGAGCGTGCTCAAAAGAATCCAGATATTTTATGGAACGAACTTTTAAGTTGGCTTTTTATTCAGCAAAAACAATTCGGTAGCGCTTTTAGACAGGAGAAGGCTATTTTTAAACGTATGAACGGTAGTTCAACCGCTCGTTTAGAAAATTTAGGCGAAAATACCTTAAACAATAATGAGTTTGAAGTTTCTAAAGATGTATATAATTATATCATTGAAAATACCGGCAATAAAATCACCAAACTAAACGCAGAATTAAACCTTATAGATATTGATTTAATAAAAGCCGATAAAGGAAAGTTAGATGTCATTCAAAAAAGATATGATGCCCTTGTTGACTTGTACGGTTACAGTTCTCAATCACTACAACTACAAGTAGCTTATGCCAATTTTCTCACCTTTAAAAAGAACGACCCTGCACCTGCAGAAAAAATATTGAAGAACAGTTTAGAATTGCCGCTGAGCGATAGAGGTACCGCCTATTTAAAACTAGCCTTGGGCGATATTTTGGTTTTCGACAAAAAATTCAATGAAGCGCTCATATACTTTTCACAGATACAACAAAAACTAAAGAATGATGTACTTGGTCAAGATGCCCGTTTTAAGGTTGCGCAAACAAGTTTTTATAAAGGAGATTTTGACTGGTCCTTAACGCAATTAAAGGTATTACGCAGTTCTACTTCTCAACTCATTGCAAACGATGCTATGCAATTGAGTCTTTTAATTTCTGACAATTCATTGGAAGATTCTACTCAAACGGCGTTGAAAAAATATGCGAGGGCAGACTTTTTGGCTTATCAAAATAAAACAGAAGAAGCTATTACCGCCTTAAATGATATTCTAGAAAACCACAAGGGTGAAAAAATAGAAGACGAAACATTACTTAGGCAAGCCCAATTATTAGAGAAATCAAAAAAATACGAAGAGGCAGAATTGAATTATCAAAAAATCATCACGTTTTATGGTAACGGTATTTTAGCGGATGACGCCTATTTTGCTTTAGGTGAACTTTACAGAAAAGAATTCAACGACCCATTGAAGGCAAAGGAACAGTATGAAAAAATCATCTACAATTACCAAGATAGCTATTACTTTCCCGAAGCCCGAAAGAACTTCAGAATTTTAAGGGGAGACGCTATAAATTAAAATCAGGCTACATCTAATTCGTATTAAGACATAGTTGAACTAACTTTGCAATTCAATTTGAACTTTATTAATTCATGTTTATATACAACGTTACCACCAATATAGCGGAAACAGCCCATGATAATTGGCTGCAATGGATGAAAGAAACACATATTCCCAAAGTACTATCAACGGGAAAATTTTTAAGTGCAAAATTCTCCAAAGTACTTGTTGAAGAAGATATGGGCGGCTATACCTATTCTGTTCAATATACCGTAGCTGACAAGGCAACCTTAGAAAGATACTATGAAGAAGATGCTCCAGCATTGATAGAAAGTATTCAGAAAAAATTTTCCGGTCAATTGGTTTCTTTTAAAACCGAATTGGATGTGGTAGATGAGTACTTTGTACAACGTGCAACGGCAACCCACTTTTTATTCGCATATGGCACCTTGCAAGAAAGAGAAGTACAACTGGGAGTTTTTGCCAGACCATTAAACGGATTTGAAGATGAACTACCTTCTTATAAAATTAACGAGCAAAAAATAGCTGACCTCTACCCTACTTTACAACATACAGGAAAAGAAGAAGATGCAATTAAAGGGCAAGTATATACCCTATCTCACCAAGAGTTACAAAAAGCCGATATTTACGAGGGTGAAGCCTACGAAAGAATTGAAATTCAATTGGCTTCCGGCAAAAAAGCATGGGCTTATATTGCAAAATAAGTCATTAAAATAATGTATGGGAACTAAAAGGAAGAAAAACAAAGGCGATACGTATGCTCATAAAAAACAACATGAGAGAGGTCCCGTAAAAGCAAAAAAATATTTAGGTCAGCATTTCTTAAAAGATGAGGATATTGCCAAGCAAATAGCCGATACCCTTTTACAACAAGATTATAAAAATGTTATTGAAATTGGTCCCGGTACCGGTGTATTGACCAAATATCTTCTGCTACGTGACAGTAATTTAGTAGCCATGGATTTAGATACCGAATCTATTGCCTACCTGAATGAGGTTTTTCCGTTAGAACATCCAAAGGCATTTGAAGGCGATGGGTCTTTCATGGTTATTGAAGCCGATTTTTTAAATTTCGATATTTCAACCTTGTTCGGCAATGAGCAATTTGGTATCACTGGTAACTTCCCATATAATATATCTACACAGATAGTATTTAAAATGCTGGAATTGCGCGATCAAATTCCTGAATTCTCAGGTATGTTTCAAAAAGAAGTTGCCCAACGCATATGCTCATCAGAAGGCAGTAAAGCTTATGGAATACTTTCTGTTTTGGTGCAAGCTTTTTATAATGCAGAATATCTTTTTACCGTTGAAGCATATGTATTTAATCCACCACCAAAAGTACAATCAGCTGTATTAAGGCTAACACGTAAGGCAAACTTTAAGCTATCTTGTAATGAACAGTTACTTTATAGAGTAGTAAAGACTGCTTTTAACCAACGTAGAAAGACATTACGGAACAGTTTAAAAACATTTACATTATCAGATAATCTAAGAGAAGACAGTATATTTGGGCTTAGACCAGAACAATTATCGGTTGACGATTTTATTTCATTGACGAAGAAAATAGCACATGACACCCTTTAAGCTTACAGAAGAATTAGTTTTAGAAATAGAACAGCTCATTGAAGTTAACAATGATGCTGAACTAAACACTATGTTGGGCGGCGTACATTATGCCGATGTCGCTGAAATTATCAATGAATTAGATAAGGATGAAGCAACGTACCTTATCAAATTACTGGACAGTGACAAAACCTCCGATGTTCTTACCGAATTAGACGAAGATGTTAGAGAGGCTATTTTAAGTAACTTATCTACAAAAGAAATTGCAGGCGAATTAGAGGAACTTGATACGGATGATGCTGCAGATATTATTGGTGAGCTGCCAAAAGAACAAATACAGGATGTAATCTCTAAAATTGAAGATAGAGAACATGCCAAAGACATTGTTGACCTTTTAAGATATGCCGATGATTCAGCTGGCGGACTCATGGCAAAAGAGCTAGTAAAGGTCAATGAAAACTGGAATGTACTTACTTGTGTAAAAGAAATGCGTACACAGGCAGAAAATGTTACCCGTGTACATTCTATATATGTAGTAGATGATGAAGACAAGTTAAAAGGCCGACTTTCATTAAAAGATCTATTGACTACTTCTACCAAAACACACATTAAAGATGTCTTTATTAAAAATGTTGACTCCGTTAATGTCAATGAAGATCCTGAAGAAGTAGCTCGAATCATGAGCAAGTATGATTTGGAAGCCATACCGGTGGTAGATGAAATTGGTAGATTGGTAGGTCGTATCACCATTGATGATATTGTAGACGTTATTAAAGAAGAAGCTGAACGCGATTACCAAATGGCTGCGGGTATTTCTCAAGACGTTGAAGCGGACGATAGTATTTGGGAGCTTACACGAGCTCGCCTACCATGGTTAATACTCGGGCTTTTTGGTGGTGCAGCAGCAGCGGTAATCATGGGAGGTTTTGAAGAAATGTTCCGTGAGTATACCGTACTATTTCTTTTTACACCATTAATTGCTGCAATGGCCGGCAATGTTGGTGTACAGTCTAGCGCCATAATTGTTCAGGGTTTAGCAAATGACGACATTAAAGGAAGTATAGGTAACCGTTTAATTAAAGAAATGCTTTTGGCATTGTTGAACGGCTTTATTCTCTCGTGCCTATTGCTCATCTTCACTTGGATCTGGAAAGGAGATTTTCCTACCTCATTGGCAATTTCAGTATCATTGATCGCCGTAATCGTAGTTGCAGGGTTCATAGGTACCTTTGTTCCCTTATTTTTAGACAAACGAGGTATTGATCCAGCCATTGCAACAGGTCCTTTTATTACTACTAGTAATGATATTTTTGGTATTTTAATTTACTTCTCTATTGCAAAGTTGATTTTAGGTATTTAATAAACGGTCCTTCTTCTTTTCAGAATACTGTGGCTTTACGTATCTTACTATATTCAATCTCACATAAAAATTATCGATCGACCTTTTATCCCGTAACGGGGTAAAACATTTAGGCACATGAAAAGCATCAATCTTAAAGAAAAATATGAGTTAGTAGATGGGCATTGGCATCCACATCAAATTGGTGTTGTAGATAATATGCAAGTATTACTGGCTAAGCTGAAGGGAGCATTTGTATGGCATAGCCACGATAATGAAGATGAGCTTTTTCAAGTTGTAAAAGGCACATTGCACATGCAATTTAGAGACCGAACGGAAGTAGTAAAGCAAGGAGAAATTATTATCGTACCAAAAGGTATTGAACATTGCCCTATGGCCAAAAACGATGAGGAAGTTCATGTGTTATTATTTGAGAAGCAAAGCATAGCACACACCGGAAACGTTACAGACGAAAAAACAAAAACAGATTATCCCGAAATATAATTTAGTATAAATGAAAGTATTACACGTAGATATTAATCACCCTTTAATTATTGAGCAATTTTCTGAATTAGGATTTCAGAACGATGAAGATTACACATCTACCAAAGAGGAGATAGAAGCAAAAATAGGAGATTATGACGGACTCATCATACGCAGTAGGTTTACTATTGATGCGCAATTTTTAGATAAGGCAAAGAACCTAAAGTTCATTGGTAGATTAGGTGCCGGACTAGAAAACATCGATACCAAGCATGCGAAATCGCTGGGTATTTTTCTTGCTGCCGCACCCGAGGGAAATCGCAATGCAGTTGGCGAACATGCATTAGGAATGTTGTTGTCTTTATTCAACAATTTAAACAATGCAGATAAGGAAGTAAGGAGCGGCAAATGGGATAGAGAAGGTAATAGAGGTATTGAATTAGAAGGAAAAGTAGTGGGCGTTATCGGTTACGGAAATATGGGAAAAGCATTTGCAAAAAAATTACAAGGTTTTGATGTAGAAGAAGTTATTTGCTACGATATACAAGGTGGTGTTGAAGATGCCAATGCACGCCAGGTAGGTATTATGGAATTTCAGAGCAGAGTAGATGTTATAAGCCTGCATGTACCGCAAACAGAGTTAACCATCGGTATGGTCGATGCTGAATTTCTTGAAAAATTTAAAAACCCTATTTGGATCATTAATACTGCTAGAGGTAAATGTATAAAAACCACAGATTTAGTAGCCGCAATGAAATCGGGGAAGGTTTTAGGCGCTGGCTTAGATGTTTTGGAATATGAAAAAGCTTCTTTTGAAAACATGTTCACAGATGACAATCTACCCGAAGCATTTCAATACCTAATAAATTCTGATCAAGTTATACTTTCACCTCATGTAGCAGGTTGGACAGTAGAAAGCAAAATAAAATTGGCACAAACCGTAGTAGATAAGATCAAAGCCAAATTCGAGAATTCAAATGAAGTATGAAGCCAACACACTAGACGAATATATTGCGCAACTACCACCTGAACGTAAAGTGGTGATTAAAAAACTTAGGCACATTGCTTTGGGCAATCTTCCTAAAGGTTTTGAAGAGAAGTTAAGTTATGGTATGTTGGGGTATGTAGTACCGCATTCTTTATATCCGGCAGCGTATCATGTGAATTCAGAATTGCCGTTACCTTTTTTAAATTTGGCTTCTCAGAAGAACTTTATTGCACTTTACCATTCAGGTATTTATGCAGACATTAGTTTAATGAACTGGTTTAAAAGTGAATATCCAAAACATTGCAAACGCAAATTGGACATGGGCAAAAGTCGTATTCGCTTTAAAAGTATGGATAATATTCCCTACCAACTAATTGAAGAACTCTTTACCAAAATGACCCCTAAAGAGTGGATTAGCTTATACGAGAAGAATATTAAAAGATAAATAGATATGAATAAAAGAGTAACAGGTTTAGGTGGATTTTTCTTTAAAACCAAAGACCCTGATCAATCTAAAAACTGGTATAACAAGCATTTGGGGCTAAATACTGATCAATACGGTTGTACTTTTTGGTGGAAGGATAAAGAAGGGAATGATTGCTCCACACAATGGAGTCCTATGAATGATGACACTACATACTTTGAACCAAGCCAATCTAATTTTATGATAAACTTTAGGGTCGAGAATCTTGTTGAACTTTTAAAGGTTCTTAAAGAGGAAGGAGTTACGGTAGTAGGTGAAATTCAGGAATTTGAATATGGAAAATTCGGATGGATTTTGGACCCTGACGGAAATAAACTAGAACTTTGGGAACCAATTGATAAAGCATTTTTGTGATGTTAAAATAATTGCTACATTTATCGTTCATATTAACACCAAACAACAATTAGAATGTCAGACGAGAATAAAGATTTAGGAGATAAGGCAGAAGATGCTTTTGACAAAGCTAAAGAATCAACCAAAGAATTTTCAGAGGATGCAAAAGAATCTGCTAAGGAATTTAGCGAGGGAGCTAAAAAAACCGCCGATGAATTCACCGCAGGAGCTAAAGAAGCTTTCAGTGGAGCTGGAAACGAAAACAAAAAGGTATTAGTCGGAATATTGGCTATAATCTTAGGTTCCTTAGGTGTACACAAATTCCTTTTAGGTTACCAAAAAGAAGGTTTTATTTTATTAGGTGTAACAATTGTAGGGTACGCAACTACATGTCTAGTTATAGGTGCTTTTTTCTTCTGGATACCTGGAGTTATAGGATTAATAGAAGGCATCATATATTTAACAAAATCTGATGAAGAATTTTACAACACATACCAAGTAGGTAAAAAACCTTGGTTCTAAATAGTCTAAGCCAGATAAAATATCATCTGGTTTTTTTATTTCATTTATTATCGTAATATTGCAATATATAAATATGTTATGGGAATTACGAAAACACAAATATTCAATGTAGAGCAAAATGAACTGGCAGTCATTTTTAAGGTACTATCCAACCCAGCTCGTATAGCCATTTTACAATATATAAGTCGGCAAGACTCTTGTATCTGCAATAATATTGTTGATGAAATAGGTTTGGCACAGCCCACTATTTCACAACATTTAAAAGAACTAAAGAGTATTGATTTAATAAAAGGTGAAATTGAAGGTAAAAAAGTATGTTACTGCATCAATCTTCCAAAATGGACAGAGATACAAGCTTTACTAAATTCTTTCTTTAACACCACTAAAAGCAATTGTTGTTAATTAAAATTATATCCTATGAAAACAAATGAATTTCTATCGGTATTAAAGGAAAACACAGATAAAAGTTTAATATTTGAATATGCTCCTGGTCAGCTCGTGGGCGCTAACTATCACATTACCGAAGTAAAAAATATTATTATCGACTCTGTCGATTGTGGTGCCGGTACAGATTTCTGGAAAGAGACCATTATCCAGTTATGGGAGAGTCCGGAAGAAATAGGGAAAAGAGATTATATGGTAGCCGACAAAGCATTGAGTATCTTGAACAAGGTTGACAAAATAAAATCAATAGAGAAAGATGTTGAGGTGAAATTTGAATACAGCAACTCGGTTTTTCATACGGCTCAATTATATGTACTTTCCCATCAAATTAAAGATGATCAAATATTGATGCATTTAGGTGTAGAGAAAACGGACTGTAAAGCAAAAGAGACATGTGGTATAACTGAAACTATAGAAAAGGTTGCCGTAGGCTCATGTGCGCCAGGTAGTGGATGTTGCTAATATCTTTTTAAAATGAGTGGCATAAATATAAGAGAAATGTTGGCGACGGACTGGGAGTTCGTCGCTAACATTTACCAAGAAGGAATTGCAACCGGGATTGCCACATTTGAAACTGGTGTACCCACTCTTGAAACTTGGGACAAAGCCCATATGAATAGCTGCCGTTTTGTAGCTATAAGTAACAATGAAAATTTTAGGCTGGATTGCCCTCTCCCCCGTTTCTAATAGATGCGTTTATGGTGGCGTAGCAGAAATCAGTGTTTATATTTCTACAAATAGCAGAAGAAAAGGTCTGGGTAAATTGCTCCTACAACATGTGATAGCCGCCAGCGAACAAGAAGGCATCTGGACTTTACAATCTGGCATATTCCCTACAAATTATGGCAGTATTAAAATTCATAAAGCTACCGGCTTTAGAAAAATCGGCAAACGAGAACGCGTTGGTAAATTACATGGTAAATGGGTAGATAATGTACTTTTTGAACGACGTAGTACCGTAGTCGGTATAGACTAACTATTCTTCAACTTCAGGATTTTGAGACTCAAGTAATTTACGCTCCAACTCCGCCTGAAATTCTTCCATAACAGGTTTTACCGTACTTTCTGGTAGGTCGGCAATTTTTATATACATCAATCCATCTACCGAATTATTAAACAATGGATCCACATTAAATGCCACCACTTTCGCATTTTGCTTAATGTATTTTTTTATCAAAACCGGTAATCGCAAATTACCTGGTTCTACCTCATCGATCAAGCGGTCAAACTTATTTAAATCTGCCTGCGTTTCATCAAAAACAAATTCTTTATCGGCATCCTTCAGTTTTACCTTAAATTCCTTTTTTGGCCTTATGTACTGAGCCACATAAGGGTCCCAGTAATTAGACTTCATGAATTCGATCATCAAAGATTTAGAGAAATTAGAAAACTGGTTACTAATACTTACGCCACCAATTAAATACTTATGCTCAGGAAATCTTAACGTAGTATGTACAATCCCTTTCCAAAGTAAAAATAAAGGCATTGGTTTCTGTTGGTATTCTTTAGTTATATATGCACGCCCCATTTCTATGGAATGTTGCATCATATCATACAGTTCAGGTTCAACCCTGAACAAATCTTGCACATAAAAACCGTCAATACCATGCTTCGGAAAAATCTCCGAACCCATTCCCATTCGGTATGCACCAACTATACATTTTGCTTCATTGTCCCAAAGAAAAAGATGATGGTAATAGGTATCAAAACTATCTAGGTCAATTGCTTTGTTGGTACCTTCCCCAATTGCCCTAAAGGTAATTTCACGCTGTCTACCAATTTCCTTTAAGATAAAAGGCATATTCTTTTCCTTTGCTAAAAAAACCTCATAATTTTTACTTTGAAGTAAACGACAATCTTTCTCTCGAAGTTTTTCTATTTCACCCTCCATAACCTCTTTACGAACGGCATCTGCAATTTTCTTTGGTTGTTTAGGAATTTTAAGGGAAGTGGGTATCTGATCTATTAAACGCTCTTTTTCATAAGCGTTTGAAAGCATGTACGTTTTACGGCGTAACAAATCAGTATACTCCGTTAAACTTACTTGTTCATTTTGTGTTGCTACAGAAATAGGCTGCCCTATTCTTACTTTAATAGGTCTGTTACTTTGAGAAAATACTTGTGAAGGTATCATTGCCGTTCTTAACGAATCGCCCAATCTCGAGATTCTATAAAACAAAGAACTATTTTTTGCATGAAAGTAAATTGGAATTACAGGTACATTTGCTTTTCTTATCAATTTTATAGCAGCCTCTTCCCACGGTTTATCCACGATTAATTTGCCATCTTTATATGTAGAAACTTCCCCAGCTGGAAAAACACCTAATACATGTCCGTTTTTTAAATGTTCTAAAGTTTTCTTGAAACCAGCTAAATTACTTTTGACTTCTGTATGTTCGGAAAATGGATTGACAGGAAGAATATAAGGTTCTAACGGAACCATTCTTTGCAAAAGAAAGTTCGCCATTATCTTATAATCCGGGCGTTGTTTTACCATCAACTTGAACAGTAAAATTCCATCGATGGCACCTAGAGGATGATTACTGATGGTTACATATGGACCTTCTTTTGGCAGACGTCTAAAGTCTTCTTCGGGAATTTCGTAGTCAATATCAAAATGTTTTAGAATAGCATTGGCATAGTCCTCACCTTCTAAATGGGCAATAGTATCATAAAATCTATTGATAGCCGAAATTCGTGTAACTTTCATCAACACCCAGCCAATAAAAGTACCTAAAACCCCGTATTTGGAGAGATTGATAGCTTTGGAAATTTCTTTAGCGGTAACTAGACCCATAAATTCATCCTCATTTAAAATGTAAATATAGGAAAATAGCGTTTGTAGCTACTTATTTAAAATACCTCGGAAATGAAGATGGAATTACTTCACTACAAGTTGAACCGTTTCGGTACCACGCTGTTCCAATAACAATTCATGCCCGTTTTGTAAAGATTCTAATGCTTTGTTATTGAAATGCCTAATGGTATATAAAGAAACATTCTCATGATGCACCACTTTGAACCTACTCTTCAATTGTTGTAAAAGAGCTTCTAGCCCTCCAAACTTATTGTCTATACAAACCGAAAAGCTAATAGCGGAATTCTGAATTAAATCAACCTTTATTTTATGTTGATGAAACAATTTAAAAAGCTCACTGATACTGTCTTCAACAATAAAAGAAAAATCTAAAGATGATAGTTTTACCAAAACTTGATTTTTCTTGACTATAAAACAAGGTACTTTTGGTTCTATCCCAACTCCTTTACCTACCGTTGTACCTTTACCCTTTGGGTTTACAAACGACTTTACGTGAAGCGGAATTTCCTTTCGCTGTAAAGGTTGTAAGGTTTTTGGGTGAATTACTGATGCTCCGTAAAAAGCTAATTCTATTGCTTCTCGGTAGGAGATATTATTTAGTAATTGGGTTTCTTCAAAATACCTAGGATCTGCATTTAAAACTCCCGGTACATCTTTCCAAATAGTTACCGAGTCGGCATTTAAGCAGTACGCCAAAATAGCGGCAGTATAATCTGACCCTTCACGACCTAAAGTAGTTGTGAAATTGTTGTCATCACTACCCAAGAATCCCTGAGTAATATTCAGAACCTTTTTATCAATAGTGGTTACATTTTTTTGAGTGCGTTCCCAATCGACCGTTGTATCTCTATAGTTACTATCGGTTTTGATGTAATTTCTTATATCAATCCAGTTATTTGTAATACCTATTTCTTTAAAATATGCACTGATGATTGTGGTCGAAAGTAATTCTCCGTACCCCACTATTTGATCATAAACAAAGTTATAATTAGGTGATTTGTTCCACACCAAAAAACCATTAATTTCATCTATAAGTACTTTAATTTCCTTGTAAATGACATGTTGCGCGTTTGGAAATAATTCTGATACAATACCTTGATGGTAATCTACCAACTCGATTACCTTAGATGGTATTTCTTTTTTATCATTAAAATAAGCATTAATTATATCTTCTGCGGCATTGGTAGTTTTCCCCATCGCCGAAACTACCAATAGGGTATTTTCATATCCTACTTCTTGTAAAACCTTAACTACATTTTTAACAGCATTTGCATCTTTTACCGATGCTCCCCCAAATTTAAAAATCCTCATACTCAAATTATATCTATATTTTTAAGTTTTTTTAACTATGCAATTGCGTTTAAATACTCTTTTATTCCCGCTTCATCTAATTGAACCACATCCCAATCTCTCATTACATTGGCACCTTTACTTTCATAAAAGCCAATTGCAGGCTCGTTCCAATCCAACACTTCCCAACAAATTCTTCTTACCCCTAATTCATCACCGTACTTAACAACCTCATCTAAAAGTGCAGTACCTAAACCGGTACCGCGCATTTCTTTGGTAACGATCAAATCTTCTAAATGTATAACTGGTCCTTTCCAAGTTGAATATCTTGAGTATACCAATGCCATACCAACAATTTTATCATTCTTTTCTGCAATAAAACAATGAAACAACTTCTGCTTACCAAATCCGTCTTCCTGTAAATTTTGCACACTTATCTCAACGGCATCTTCTTCTTTTTCAAAAGAGGCCAATTCCTGAATTAATTGATGCACCTGTCCCATGTCTCTTCTTTGGGCAACTCTAATTGTATACTCCATAATTGTTACAAATAAAACACTAAGTTATAAATTTAAAAAATGTAATTAAAATGAAAATGAATCGTTTAACAAAATACACGATATTTGTATATAACCATAAACTAAAAAATGTCTCCAAAAAGAAATCAGACTCTAGGGGAATTCATTATTGAAAACCAGGATTCTTTTCAATATTCCTCAGGTGAATTATCTAAACTTATCAACGCCATTAGATTAGCCGCAAAAGTTGTCAACCACGAAGTAAGCAAGGCTGGACTAATTGATATTTTAGGCGGAGTTGGTGAAACCAACATACAAGGTGAAGATCAACAAAAATTAGATCTTTTCGCCAACGACAAGTTTATTCAAACATTAAAAAACAGAGAAATTGTATGCGGTATCGCTTCTGAAGAAGAAGACAGTTTTATCAGCATCAACAGTAATGATGAAAACCATCAGAACAAATATGTTGTACTCATTGACCCATTAGATGGCTCATCTAACATTGATGTAAATGTTTCGGTAGGTACGATATTTTCCATTTATAGACGTGTAACCCCAATAGGGACACCGGTAACCATGGAAGATTTTTTACAACCAGGTAATAAACAAGTCGCTGCAGGTTATGTTGTATATGGCACCTCTACTATGTTGGTCTATACTACCGGTGATGGTGTTAACGGTTTTACCCTGAACCCTGCTTTAGGTACTTTTTATTTATCACACCCTAACATGAAATTTCCAGAAGACGGACAAATTTATTCTGTAAACGAAGGAAATTATGTGCATTTTCACCAAGGTGTAAAAGATTATATTAAATATTGTCAAATGGAAGAAGATGATAGACCATATACTTCTCGCTATATAGGTTCTTTAGTTTCCGATTTTCATAGAAATATGATAAAAGGCGGTATATACATGTACCCAAAAAGTAGTGTTACCGAAAGTGGAAAATTACGTTTACTGTACGAATGTAACCCAATGGCTTTCTTAGCTGAACAAGCAAATGGATTGGCGATTGGCGGAAAAAATAGAATTTTGGATATTGAACCAACAGAACTTCATCAAAGAGTTCCATTCTTCTGTGGTAGTAAAAACATGATAAAAAAACTACAAGAATTCTTAAATAAATATCATTAAAATAGGGGGCTAATAGCTCCCTATTTTATACAATAATTTTTCGCCTTATAGGTTAAGAAGATATAGGTAATCTTCAAAATCGAATTTACCCTCGAATATTGTTATTGAACGCTCAATAACCTTATCAGCTTTCTCACCTGTAAATCCTAATCCTATAGCATACTTTTTAATTAAAACTCTTTCTTCATCATCAATTTCATGGTCAGAATATATAATTCTAAACAAATCGAATAAACGTTCTAACCTCTTTTCAGAATCTGATGTAGAATCAATGGGGTACTTATTTTCTTTTTTAAACACTTCTTCGTATTCAGATTTTGTAATGTCAAGTTTCGTTGCAAAACGATCTAACATTTTTTTCTCTTCTGTACTAATTTCACCGTCAATAGACGCTAAAGTTGCTAAAGCAGCAAAATGAGCCAAATTTCTTCTGTGCTCGCCACTTGTATATAAATCTGCAAAAGACATATCGTATTTTTTAATTATTGAGCAAATATAATTTTTTTAGAGGTCATAGTTTAGTTTGTCCTCAACTTTGTTTGCTTCCAAAATTTGTAACTTGACATTGCTATGAAAACTCCGCTATTACAATTTACAAGCAATGGTATCTATTGCGAGAAAGCGTGTGTATACCTAGATCCATGGAAACCCGTAGATCATGCCATCATATCACATGGTCATGCAGACCATAGTAGATACGGACACAAAAAATACATTACCCATCATAAAAATGTACCTATAATTATACACCGATTAGGAGAAATTAATGTTACTGGAAAGGAATGGGGAGAAACATTTATAATCAACAACGTAAAATTCAGTCTCCACCCTGCAGGTCATATCATTGGCTCTTCGCAGATAAGAGTTGAGCATAAAGGCGAAGTATGGGTATTTACCGGCGATTATAAAACTGAAAACGATGGTATTTCCACTCCGTATGAACTCATAAAATGCGACACCTTCATCACCGAATGTACTTTTGGACTGCCAGCTTTTAAATGGACTCCACAAGCAGAAGTTTTAGAAAATATCAATAATTGGTGGGCAGAAAATAAAGCCGAAGGTAAAACCTCTATTCTATTTGGCTATAGTTTAGGTAAAGCACAGCGGTTATTGAAATACCTAGATGCAGATATAGGGGATATCTACACCCACGGAGCCATTGAAAATATGACCAAAGTATTGCGTTCACTGGTAGATTTCCCGAAAACCATTCTAATAACAAAAGACACGAAAAAGGAACAATTACTGGGCAATATTGTATTAGCACCACCAAGTGCGCATGGCAGCACCTGGATAAGGAAAATGGTACCGTATGTAACAGCTTCCGCAAGTGGATGGATGACCTTTAGAGGTGCACGAAGAAGACGAGCTATCGACAAAGGATTTGTATTAAGCGACCATTGCGATTGGACGGGGTTACTAGAAAGTATTGAAGCTACAGGTGCAGAAAAAGTTATTTGTACACACGGATACACAGATATATTTTCAAAATACCTCCGCGAACAAGGGTATGATGCCCGTACCGAAGCCACACAATACGGTGAGGAAGAAACAGAAACTGCATTAGCTTCAAAATCGACCGCATCTGTATGAAAAATTTCGCCCTACTTATAAAGACTTTAGATAATACCAATAAAACTACGGTTAAGGTACAGGCATTGACTGACTACTTTTTAAAAACCAATGATGCAGATAAAGTGTGGACCATCGCAATTTTATCTCATCGTAGACCACCAAGACCAGTGAACACCACACTATTAAGGACCTGGGCTTCAGAATTAGCCAATATTCCGCTGTGGTTGTTTGAAGAGAGCTATCATATTGTTGGTGATTTAGCCGAAACCATAGCATTGGTTATTCCTGCGGCCGCCCAGTCATCAGATAAAAGCCTGACAGTTTTCTTACAAGAAATGATTGCTTTGAAAAAGAATACCGATGCAGATAAAAAGGCATACCTCTACGAAAACTGGAAGGTACTAAACTACTACGAACGTTTTGTGTTTACAAAATTGATTACCGGCGGATTCAGAATTGGAGTAAGTCAAAAACTTATGACTCGAGCTTTAGCAAAAGCCACAGAAATAGATGAAGATATATTAGCATATAAACTGATGGGTAATTGGGATCCAAACACTATTTCTTTTCAGCAATTAGTACTTGAGGAAAATGAAAGTGATTACCTATCTAAACCCTATCCATTTTATTTGGCATATGCCATTGAAGGTGAAGCCGCAGATTTAGGTAATATTAATGAATGGTCTGCCGAACATAAATGGGACGGCATACGTTCACAGGTAATTCTAAGAAATGACGAACTATTTGTTTGGAGCCGAGGCGAAGAGCTGGTAACCGATAAATATCCTGAATTCAAAAATTTCATTGACATTATTCCTAATGGTACGGTAATAGACGGTGAAATTCTTCCATACCCTAATGGCACCATTGGCACTTTCAACGACCTACAAACCCGTATTGGTCGTAAAAATGTTACTGTAGCACTTCTAAAGAAAGTCCCGGTTATTTTAAAAGCCTATGATATTTTAGAATGGGAAGGAAAAGATATTCGACAGCTACCGTTTATAGTACGTAGACAACATTTAGAAGAACTATTTAAAAATGTAACTGAGCAGAGTAAAAGCGCGGTCACTGAGCAAAGTCAAAGTGATATCCCACTACACCTATCTAAAACCATGAATTTTAATTCTTGGGATGAATTGGCACATGAAAGAGAACGCTCTCGCGAAATGCTCAGCGAGGGATTGATGCTGAAAAGAAAAGATTCTCCCTATTTAGTAGGGCGAAAAAAGGGCGATTGGTGGAAATGGAAAGTAGATCCGTTAACTATTGATGCCGTACTAACCTATGCCATGCGTGGACATGGAAGGCGAAGCAATCTTTTTACAGATTATACTTTTGCACTTTGGAAGGATAATAAGGAAGGTGAAAAAGAATTAGTAACCTTTGCAAAGGCATACTCAGGGTTAACAGATGCAGAGTTTAGAAAATTAGATGCTTGGGTAAAGAAAAATACCTTAGAAAGATTCGGACCCGTTCGTAGTGTTACTCCGCATCACGTGTTTGAAATTGCCTTTGAAGGTATAGCATTATCCAAACGACATAAAAGCGGAATCGCTACTCGTTTTCCAAGAATGTTACGATGGCGAAAAGACAAGAATATTCATGAAGCGAATACGCTTAAAGATTTAAAATCATTAATCCCTAATTAAAAAAGTAACTTACTTAAATAGATTGCCTCGCTTTGCCCACAATGACAACAAGACAAGAACTTTACGATATTGCCGAAAGCTGGTTTCAAGAACAAGAGTGGAAACCGTTTAAATTCCAAAAAGATACTTGGAAAGCTTTTCTACAGGGCAAAAACGGACTGTTAAATGCACCCACCGGTAGCGGAAAAACCTATGCATTGTGGTTTCCAATTGTACTGAATTACATAAAAAATAATCCTGATTATAAAAAGAAACATACAAAAGGATTAAAAGCAATTTGGATTACTCCACTTCGTGCATTATCGCAAGAAATAAAACAATCTGCAGAACGTATTACCCTAGACTTAGGTACACAAATGACCGTTGGTATTCGCTCAGGTGATACCACTACCAAAGAGCGTGCAAAGCAAAAAAAGCAAATGCCCGATTTACTGATTACCACTCCAGAAAGTCTACAACTATTATTGGCGACAAAAGGCTATGAGAAAATTTTCAAAGATTGTTCTGCTATAGTAGTTGATGAATGGCATGAAATATTGGGCACCAAACGCGGTGTACAAATGGAACTTGCCCTATCACGTTTAAAAAACGTATCGCCGAAACTTCGAATCTGGGGAATATCGGCAACCATAGGTAATTTGGAACAGGCACGAGATGTTCTGCTAGGTGTAGAGTCACAAGCACTTGACAACTCCGTTCTCATAAAAGCCAAAATCAATAAAAAGATTACAGTAAAGAGTATTATTCCAAAAAAGATGGAAACCTTTCCTTGGCGTGGGCATTTAGGGCTGCATTTATTAGAAGATGTGGTGCCTATAATAAATAATAGTAAAACCACATTATTATTTACCAACACCCGTAGCCAATGCGAAATCTGGTTTCAAAAAATTCTGGAAAAGCATCCTGAATATGCCGGTGAAATGGCAATGCATCATGGCAGTATCAACAAAGAAATACGAGTTTGGGTAGAAAATGCTATCCGTAATGAGCAACTTAAAGCAGTTGTTTGTACGTCAAGCTTAGATTTGGGCGTAGATTTTGCTCCTGTTGAAACTGTAATACAAATTGGTGGTCCAAAAGGTGTTGCCCGTTTTCTACAACGAGCAGGACGTAGCGGTCATAGACCTGGCAAAGAAAGTGTTATTTATTTTCTACCTACACACGCCATTGAACTTATAGAAGCATCATCATTGCAAAAAGCAGTAAAGCAAAACACAGTTGAAGCTCGCATGCCCTACCTCAACAGTTACGATGTTCTCTTACAGTATTTAACTACATTGGCAATTTCTGACGGATTTTATCCTAAAAAAATCTATCCAGAAATTATACAGACATTTTGTTATCAGACTTTAACTGAAGAAAAATGGCAGTGGCTACTTAACTTTTTGGTCATGGGGAGCCAAAGCCTACAAAGTTATGATGAGTACAAAAAAGTAGAAATTGAAGAAGATGGCAAGTTTAAGGTCAATAACAGAGGTGTGGCAATGCGACATCGTTTTCAAATTGGCACCATTGTAGGTGATGTCAATTTAGCCGTAAAATACCAAAAAGGCGGCTATATTGGATCTATAGAAGAGTTCTTTATATCAAAACTAAATAGAGGTGATGTTTTTACGTTTGCGGGAAGAAATTTAGAATTCATTCGCATAAAGGAAATGACGGTACAAGTAAAGAATTCTAACAAAAAAACGAACAAAATCTCTAGTTGGATGGGAAGCCGGCTTACGCTATCTGCCCAGATGTCAGAATTATTACGAAATGAATTGTATAGTTCGGGCGAACCTATAAAAAATCAATCTGCAGAAATACAGGCCTTGGCACCACTTTTTGAACGACAACGAAGAGATAGTATCGTTCCAAAACCATCTGAATTCTTAATAGAAACCTTTAAAACTCGAGATGGTTACCACCATCTTTTTTACCCTTTTGAAGGTAGGTTTGTTCATGAAGCCATGGGTAGTTTATTGGGATATCGTATTAGTTTGCTTTCACCTATCACATTCTCGCTGGCATTTAACGATTATGGTTTTGAACTGTTATCAGACCAACCCATAGATATTCAACAAGTATTGGATAATGATTTGTTTACAACTGATTTTATGTTGGATGATTTACAAAAAAGTTTAAATGCTACTGAAATGGCGCGCCGCAGATTTAGGGATGTGGCCATTATCAGCGGTATGGTTTTTACCGGATATCCTAAAAGAGGGATTAAAATGAAGCATTTACAAAGCAGTTCTCAGCTACTATTTGATGTTTTTAGAGATTATGAGCCTGGTAATTTATTGTTTCAACAAGCCTTTACCGAAACCTTTGAACATCAATTGGAAGAAGGGCGTTTGCGATTGTCCTTAGAGCAAATTGCTACCCAAGACATTGTATGGAAAGCGTGCGAGCAACCCACACCATTTTCTTTCCCTTTGATTACGGAACGTGTGGGGCGAGAAAAATTATCGAGCGAAAAACTGGCGGACCGGATTAAAAAGATGGCGGCATTATTGATGAAGAAATAAGTAATTTTGCATCAATGACCCATTCCATTACCCTTCATAATCAAACTTTTGAAATGCACTTTTCTGGTGCGCTATTTTGGGTAGAACAATCTATGCTTTTAATAAGTGATGTGCATTTGGGCAAGGTTTCGCATTTTAGAAAATATGGCGCTGCAGTACCCCAACAAGTCGTTATGCAAAATTTTGATGCATTAACTGAAGTTTTAGACCATTTTAAACCAAAAACAATTGTTTTTTTAGGTGATTTGTTCCATTCTTCCTTAAATATAGAATGGGCACTATTTGAACAATGGGTACAAACCACAACCCAAGAAATCATTTTGGTAAGCGGCAACCATGATATTATTTCTCCATTGAAATATGAAGCTTTAAACATTAAGGTTATTCCTGAGTTGGTATTAGATGCTTTTCTATTAACCCATCATCCAGAAGAACGAGATAATCTATTCAATTTTTCGGGACATATACACCCAGCTATTAAGTTAAGCGGTTTGGGTAGGCAATCGGTTCGGCTACCTTGTTTTTACAAAACAGACCACCAGATGATAGTACCCGCATTTGGGGAATTTACCGGCACCTATACATTAGAACCTTGTGATGGTTGTGAAGTCTATGCCCTTTTAGGTGATGCAGTACTACCTGTGCCCATAAAAGAGATGAAAAAAAAGCCTAAATACCGAAAATAGTTCGTTTAATGTGTTAGAAAATATTGTGTTCTGTATTAGCAATTCTCTTATAAGAAACAATTAAACAACTTTTATACCTTTACAAAAATAACCGATTCTCATGGATGATAAACATAGAAAGCAAATATTAGACAATGCAAAGGAGTTTTTTAGAAATGAAATTGTTGAAAGTCATATAAATGGTGCTTGTGAAAGAGCTAGTCGTTTATCAGAATACAATGTTAACCCATTTTTATTTAAATACTTAGCGAATTTTTTGACAGGTAATGATTCTCCGAAAAGTATTGCAAGAGCGTTAGTATTACCTAGAATATTAGGATCTTCAATTACGACATCTTTTGGAATGAAAATTCAAAGTTTAATAAGTTTTCTTTTCCAAGGTCTTGGTTCTACAACACAAGGAATTGATATTGAGTTTATAGACCAATTAGATGATAGAAAAAAATATTGTCAATTAAAAGCAGGCCCCAATACCATTAATCACGATGATGTTACTACAATTGTAAATCATTTCAATGGTGTTAGAAGCCTTGCAAGAACTAATAATTTAAACGTTGGAATAAACGACATGATTGTGGGGGTTGTTTATGGAGAGGAAACTGAATTAAGTTCCCATTATAAGAGAATAGGACAAAATTATCCTGTACATATTGGACAGGATTTTTGGTATAGATTAACTGGTAAAGAAGATTTCTATTTTGAATTAATTGATGCAATTGGAGAAGTGGCACTAGAGATAGACGCAAGTAAAATAGTCGAAAAAACCATTGAAAACCTTGCTAAAGAAATTGCTGAAAATTATAAGTAACCTATTTTCTATTTAACTCTAGTTCCATATAATATTGATTCAAAAATTTAACAACAGAATAGCCAACTTCTTGCCCTAGATTGACAGGAACTGCATTACCAATTTGCTTGTATTGTTGAGAGGTTGAACCTTCAAATTTCCACTCATCTGGAAAAGTTTGAATTCTAGCATACTCTCTAACAGTAAAAGGACGTGTTTCATCCGGATGGCATCTTTCTGTTTGTTTTTGAGCAGGACTACAAGTAAGCGTCAAACTGGGCTCGTCCCACCCAATTCTCCTTGCCATACCTGTTTTTCCTCCCCCTAAATAAAAACTTCCTCCCATATATTCCTTTTGCAATTCAACAGGTAAATCTCTCCAGTAACCTTTTGGAGGAATCAAATCAAGAATCTGTTTCTTATATTCAGGGTACTTTGCCCCTTCGGATTTTGGGACATTCTTATCAAATAATTCTCCTTTTTTAAGTGCATCCTTTAAATCATAAATTTTATTATGCTTATTTGGATAATGGTATTGAATTTTTAAATCTTTTCTAACTCCAACTAAAATTAACCTTTCCCTCTTTTGTGGAACCCTATAATTTATTGCCTTTAGTACTTTAACAGGAACAACATCATAGCCAATTTCATCAAGAATAGAAATCATTCCCTCTAGAGTTTTACCTTTTTCGTGACTTAACAAACCGCGAACATTTTCTCCTATACAAATAGGAGGCATTACTTCCTTTACTACTCTAGCAAACTCGTAAAATAAAGTCCCACGTGCATCATTTAAACCAAGCTTTTTTCCTGCATAACTAAAAGCTTGACATGGAAATCCACCTGTAACTATATCAACTAAACCTTTATATTCTGAAAAACTAAATTGTTTTATATCTCCCTCAAGAACATTCCAACTCGGTCTGTTTCTTCTAAGAGTTTGACAAGCCCATTTATCTATTTCATTTAAAGCAACACATTTTAAACCAGCTTTTTCCATACCAAGTGCTAATCCGCCAGCACCTGCAAACAATTCAATTATCGAATAATCGTTAGTTGGTTTAACATAGTTAGAAACGGTATCTAAAATTTGCTTATCAAATAAATCACCTAGCAAACTCTCCACATCATTCCTATGATAAACACGATAGTTTGAAACTGGTTCCCTTACAGCGCTCAGAATCCCTTCATTATCCCATCGTCTTAAAGTCTCCTTACTTTTTCCAATAATTTCCGCTGTTTCTGCTAAAGACAAATATTCTTTCATAACCAAGTTGCTAAACCTTACACAATGGTTACAAATTTAAAAGTAAATTTTGAATCAACAACCAAATTAAAGGAAAAGAAATATTCAATTTAAACATTCATAATAATTTTTAACCATGAAGTATATGCCCTTTTGGGCGATGCAGTACTACCTGTGCCCATAAAAGAGGTGAAAAAGAAGTGTAAATACCGAAAATAGTTCGTTTAATGTGCTAAAGAGCATAACTTTATAAGATAACCGCTATAATTTTGCATTATGAAAAAGAAGCTATCCATTCTCAATTTGGTCTCCGCTATTTTGGTCATACTTGTAAATTATAATTCGCAGGTATTTAAACTTAACGATACTACAATTGGAGAAATGAGCGCCAAGTACGCTAATCTATTTACTCCTGCAGGATACGCTTTTGCCATTTGGGGTATAATTTTCTTAGGATTATTAGCATACGGTATTTTTCAAGTAAGACGGGCATTTTACGGTAAAAAGGAAAGTAACTTTATTGAACAAACCGGCTATTGGTTCTTTATTGCAAATATGCTCAACTGCTGTTGGGTTTTTGCGTTCATGTATGATTACACGGGGGTTTCGGTAATCATTATGTTGGGGATTTTGCTATCGTTGATAAAGATTATCCTAAATACAAATATGGAACGTTGGGATGCACCCATTGCCGTCATTGCCTTTGTTTGGTGGCCCATATGTTTTTACAGCGGATGGATATCTGTAGCAACCATTGCCAATATTTCTGCCTTTTTAAGTAAGTTAGATTGGAATGGCGGGGTTTTATCTGAACAAGCTTGGACGATTAATATGATTGTAGCGGCTACAGTTATTAACCTTCTCATGATATGGAAAAGAAACATGCGCGAATTTGCCCTGGTTGGCGTTTGGGTATTATTTGCTATTTTCATTAAACATAATGGCTCAAATATATATATCGCCTATTCCGCAATGACAGGAACGATTATTCTTTTTATTGCCGCAGCTATTCACGGTATTAAAAATCATGAAACTAGTCCGTTTAAAAAACTTCAAGAACGTTTAAAGGACAACTTTTAAACCATACTTTTTACATCATTCACCCAAGAAGGGTAAGAGAAAATTGTTGATTTTATATCGCTATCCGTCATATTATTATTGATAGCCATGGTAAAGATATTAATGGTTTCGCCAGCATCAGGCCCTAGTAGGTGTGCACCAACAATCTCATTGGTTCGTGCATTCATAATAACTTTATAAGCATACAAGGGCGCATTAATTCGTTTCGCATTGAACCAACCTGTAGCTAGTTGATAATTCACTCGTATGTTCTTGTACCTAGCACTCGCTTCTTCTTCAGTATAGCCTACGGCAGCCAAATTTGGCAACGTGAATACCACAGAAGGAATTACTGGTACCTCCAATTCCTTTTTATTCCCATATAAAATATTCTCGGACACCACATAACCTTGTCTGCCCGAAAGCGGAGTCAAAGGCACATTTTTATCGGACACATCTCCACATGCATACACATTAGAGTTGCTTTTACTCTGCAGAAAGTTATTAGTTTCAATTCCTTTATCGCTAAAATCAACAGTACCTTTTTCCAAGTCTAAAGCTGCTAATGCAGGCACACGACCTGCAGTATTGAATACAGCGCCTCCTTCAATGGTTTTTACCTTTCCGCTAACCTCATATGTTAAGGTGAGCTTTTTTCCTTTCCTTTTCAGTTTTGTTGGTTGCGCATTGAAAATGAATTTTATACCGATAGATTCTGAATATTTTATAAGCTCTTTCACCAAGTCGGGGTCAAAAGCATGCAGTAGTCTACTACCAGTATCTAAAACGGTAACTTCAGCTCCTGCTCTTGCTGCCATATGTGCAAACTCCATCCCAATATATCCTCCACCTACAAATATTATTTGCTTAGGTAGTTTCTTAAGGTTTAAAAAGTCATCACTATTTTTAAAGTGCTTGGCTCCTGGTATTGTCATTGTTCTTGGTACCTGTCCCGTTGCAATTACGATTTTCTTTGCAGTAACTTTTTTACCTTCTACCAATAGCACGGTGTCATCTATAAATTTAGGGGATTGATGAAACAATGTTATCCCCTTGTCCTTTAAAATCCTTTCCGTAGAAACCGGAATATTGGTTGTGAAATTTCGTTTGTATTTTTGTAATTGCTTCCAATTGATTTTCGCAGGTTTATATATACCATTTCCTTTCATGTTTTTACCGAGTTCGTATGCCTCCATTGCGCCCAATAAAATTTTCTTAGGGTCACAACCTCTATTAGCACAAGTACCACCAAACTCACGATTATCTGCAATGGCAACTTTCATATTTGCATCTATGCAAGCTTTTGCCACGGTTTGGCCTGCAATGCCACTTCCTATTACAAAAACATCAAATTCATTCTCTTTCATAAAACGTCATTTTTTCGGTACAGCACAATTTCCAACTTTTTAAGGGCAATATGTAACCCATATTTGATAATAATGAGTGGTATCCATTTCCTATGTATCCTTATATTTGCAAAAATTATTAACTGTTGAGTCATTCTTCTATCCAACAACGGTACAATCAGTCTCCCCAACTAGGGAAACTGCAGACTACTATTGCCGATTCTGAAAATTCGGGAACAAAAAACATTCGATTAAAAGGTCTTGTAGGATCATCGTTGTCTTTCGTGCTATCTAGCGTATTTCAATCAGAAAACCGTCCATTTTTGGCAATATTCAATGATAAGGAAGAAGCCGCCTATTATTTAAATGACCTTGAACGCCTTATTGGTGATGATTACGTGCTGTTCTACCCAGGTAGTTACAGAAGACCATATCAAATAGAAGAGACAGATAATGCCAATGTACTTTTACGTGCAGAAGTGTTGAACAGAATAAATTCGAGGAAGAAACCTGCTATTATAGTTACGTATCCTGATGCATTATTTGAAAAGGTAATGACCAGAAAAGAATTGGATAAGAACACCCTAAAAATGAAATTAGGGGACACACTTTCGTTGGATTTTTTAAATGAAATCTTATTTGAATATAAATTTAAGCGAGTAGATTTTATTACTGAACCTGGCGAGTTTTCGGTACGTGGCGGTATTGTAGATGTATATTCGTTTTCGCACGATGAGCCTTATAGAATAGAATTTTTTGGTGATGAGATAGATAGTATTAGAACTTTTGATGTTGAAACTCAACTTTCGAAAGAAAAAGTAAAATCGATAACTATTGTGCCTAACATGGCAGATAAATTTTTGATTGAAAAACGACAGAGTTTTTTAACCTATGTATCTTCTAAAACAATTGTATTTGCAAAAAATACCGACTTACTTTATGACCGATTAGATGACTTTTTCGACAAAGCGAAAGAAGCATTTACAAAATTATCTACCGACATAAAACATGCCGAGCCCGAAGAACTGTTCATGGGCGGTAAAGAGTTTAGTCAGCAATTATCTGAATTCACGGTATTAAGTCAAGATGCACATCGTGATGCTCCTAACTTGGTAGAGTTTCATTCTAAACCTCAGCCATCTTTCAATAAAAAGTTCGATTTATTGATCGAGAATTTAAACGGCTATAAAGACCAAGGCTATACCAATTATATCTTTTGTGCCAGCGAACAGCAAGCCAAACGTTTTCATGATATTTTTGAAGAAGTAAACCAACAGGTACATTACCAAATTATTGTTTCTCCAATTTTTCAAGGCTTCATTGATGATGACCAAAAACTAGTTTGCTATACGGATCATCAAATCTTTGAACGCTATCACAAATTCCACCTTAAAAATGGGTATACCAAAAAGCAGGCTATTACGCTAAAAGAATTGAACAAGCTTGAAATCGGGGACTATGTTACCCATATCGATCACGGTATTGGAAAATACGGAGGATTACAAAAAATAGATGTAGAAGGTAAAAAGCAAGAAGCCATAAAGTTAATGTATGGTGAACGAGATATTCTTTATGTCAGCATACACTCGTTACATAAAATTTCCAAGTTCAACGGCAAAGATGGTGCTCCGCCAAAAATTTACAAATTAGGTTCGGGAGCATGGAAGAAAATTAAGGACAAGACCAAATCAAGAGTTAAAAAAATTGCCTTTAACCTCATTAAAGTCTACGCCAAAAGAAGACTTGAAAAGGGATACCAATATAACCCCGATAGTTACTTGCAGAACGAGTTAGAAGCATCTTTTATTTATGAGGACACTCCCGATCAAAGTTCAGCGACCGAAGATGTAAAGAGGGATATGGAAAGTGAGCGACCAATGGATCGTCTAATTTGTGGCGATGTTGGTTTTGGAAAAACAGAGATTGCTATACGCGCTGCATTTAAAGCAGTTGACAATGGTAAACAAGTGGCGGTTTTAGTACCAACTACCATATTGGCTTTTCAACATCAACGAACCTTTTCAGAGCGTTTAAAAGATATGCCCGTAACGGTAGATTATCTGAATAGGTTTAGAACCGCGAAAGAGAAAAAAGAAACTATTAAGCGATTAGGAGAAGGTAAGGTCGATATTATAATCGGCACACATCAACTGGTGAACAAAAACGTACAATTTAAAGATTTAGGGCTTTTAATTGTAGACGAAGAACAGAAATTTGGCGTTGCGGTAAAAGACAAGTTGAAATCTATTAAAGAAAATGTGGACGTATTAACATTAACGGCAACACCAATACCAAGAACACTTCAATTCAGTTTAATGGCTGCTCGCGATTTGTCAACTATTACTACGGCACCACCGAACAGGTATCCGATCGAAAGTCAAGTAATACGCTTTAATGAAGAAACGATCAGAGATGCAGTCAGTTTTGAAATTGAACGAGGCGGACAGGTTTTCTTCATTCACAATCGTATTGAAAACATTAAAGAAGTTGCCGGCTTGATTCAACGTCTTGTACCTGACGCCAAAATAGGTGTGGGACACGGACAATTGGATGGTAAAAAACTAGAGACCTTAATGCTTGGTTTTATGAATAGTGAATTTGATGTTTTAGTCTCGACCACTATTGTAGAAAGCGGATTAGATGTTACCAATGCCAACACCATTTTTATTAATAACGCAAATAATTTCGGGTTAAGTGATCTGCATCAAATGCGAGGTCGTGTAGGCCGCGGCAATAAGAAAGCATTTTGCTATTTTATCACACCCCCTTACGAAGTAATGACCAATGATGCCCGCAAACGAATTGAGGCATTAGAGCAGTTTACAGAATTGGGGAGCGGATTCAATATAGCCATGAAAGATTTAGAGATTCGTGGTGCAGGAGATTTATTGGGTGGCGAACAGAGCGGGTTCATAAATGAAATAGGTTTTGAAACCTACCAGAAAATACTAGCAGAGGCAATCGAAGAATTAAAAGAGAATGAATTTAAAGACCTGTATGAAGAGGTCGAGGGTAAACAAGAAAAAACATTCGTGAAAGAAACACAGATAGATTCAGACTTTGAATTACTCTTCCCAGATGATTATATCAATAATATAGCAGAAAGACTTACGTTATATCAACACCTTAATCAGGTAAAAAACGAAGAAGCATTACAAAAGTTCGAGGCTCAACTAGTCGATCGTTTTGGTGAATTACCAGATGAAGCACAAGATTTATTAAATTCCGTTCGAATAAAATGGATTGCAAATAGCATTGGGCTTGAGAAAATTGTAATGAAGCAAGGTAAAATGATCGGGTATTTTATTAGCGATCAACAATCGGCATTTTATCAAACTGCAATATTTACAAGAGTTTTACAATATGTGCAAACGCATGCACAACAATGTAAGATAAAAGAAAAACAAACCCGAAACGGGTTAAAACTATTGCTAGTTATTGATAACATTCAATCTGTAGACAGGGCGTATTTGGCACTAAAGCCATTGGAAAACAAAGAAAAAACAATAGCATAAAATGGAATTTAACATCTCAGAAAAACTGGCAATCGTCCATCTTATAGATTTGGTAATAGTAGCTGACGGTGAAGTACATAAAGGGGAAATAAATGCATTAAGCAAACTAATGGCTATCATAGATTTTGATAGTAACTTTTTAATTCAGGCACGTACTATAGATATCGATCAAAGTGTTCATGTATTAAAAGATATGACTGAAAACAAAAAAAGTAAGTTAGCTCAAATACTAGAAGAAGTAGCCATTTCAGATGGTTATATTCACGAAAAGGAAAGTGATGTTATACGACATGTTTTTGCTGAAATAGGCGTCTCTAAAAAAGTTTAAGTTATAAAGTGGTCTTGCAAAAAAAAGTTGGTAAATTTTCTAAAACCTATGCTACATTTTTGATTTGATAATATTCCAATTCTCTAAGTGCTTTATATCCCAAGGAAAAGTGTAAACGTTTTCTATTCTACCAGACTTCTATATTTTCAAAAAGTAGAGATACAGTTTATGCCCTTATCCATTTTGAACAGAAAAGTAACAACTTTTTATAATGTTAATAATCTCATTATAAAAGGATACAGAAAATACCGCTATTTTCTTATCTTTCAACTCCAAAATAAAAAGCATGGAGTTTGAAGAATTTGTAAAAGCGGCATTTGTAAAAATGATTTATGAAGTCATAGAGGCCGATGGCAAAATTCACCCAGCAGAATTGGAAATGCTAAATAAGCTAAAGATAGCTATTGGTTTTGACGACGCATTTTTGAAGCGTGCAAGATCATTAGAATATGACAATGCTTTAGTGACTCTTTACAATTTATCACATGAACAAAAGACCGCTTTAGCTAAAATTCTTGATGAAGTTGCTATCTCTGACGGTGCTATCCACAAAAAAGAGATGGACCTTATTATTGAAACCTATATTAATATTGGATTAGGGGAGGAAACAGAGTAAGTGGTAATTTGATAAATTTTACAACAGAAGAAAAATTAGTTGTAGTAAAAATGGTAGACTATGTTATTCTTGCAAAAAGCAAAATAGCACCGACAGAAATGTGCGATCTTAATTAATAGACCGTTTCACTTTTGATAGTTTCTTCGTAGGTCAAGCCTGCAACTTAAATAAGAAGAAAAAAATTAAATTTGATGTCCCTACATAAGGAAAGAGCTTGGCAAGCTATTAGATGTGGTTACTGTATCTGATGATTTTGTTCATGAAAAAAATCGGTTAAAATTCTTGAAATACTTGACCATGGAAATTAAAAATTATCATAACCTTTTCAAAATTAAAGCAAGCATTCGCTACATGATTATTACTTTTATTCTGTGGATCGTATAGCATTCACACTATAAATAATCAAAAAAGGACTCCAGGAATAGCATACTTTTTTAATTCTATTGCCCTTAGTCCTATAATTGTTTTTACTTCAACATGAAAGTTCTCATTAGTTTTTGCTTTTTTATTCTTTCCCTATGCATACAGGCACAAGGCTCTATTTCGGGTAATTTTTCTCCTGCAAAAGATTTTAAATGGTTAATTGCCTACGAGCTGACCCCAAATGCTGAGCGTTATAGTATAGATACTGCTGTAAAAGAAGGCTCATTTACTTTAAAAATGCCTGCAACCGCACAAGCTGGTATGTATCGTTTGGTATATGCCGTACCACAAGATGAGTTTTATATTGATGTTATTTACAACAAAAAAGAACACGTAGAGTTCAACTTCAACCCTCAGGAAGGATTGACCTTTACCAATTCTGTAGAGAATAAATGGTACAACGAATATTTTTCTAAAATTACTGTTGCACAAGATAGGTTGTTGGAATATTACGAGTCGGGAAATGAATCCAAGAAAGAATATAACGCGATTATTAACGATTTAAACTCACTACAAACTACGTTTGAAGAAAACCATGTAAACACTATAGCCCATAAATTTATTAAAGCGAACCGTAGTTATATTCCTAAGGAATTTGAAAATTTAGAAACCTTTCTAAAAAATAAAAAACAGCATCATTTTGATTATTTAAACATCAACGACCCAATATTACAAGGCTCAAATTTTTTGATCGATAAATTCGGGAGTTTTGTTTTCTCTGCACTACCTATCGACATTACTACTAAAGAACAATTGGTCACAGAAATTAATAAGAATGTAAAAACTACTGCAGAACTTATTAAAACAACCCCATTTGGCTTTCAAGTAAAGGTTTTTCATCAGCTATGGAAAATTGCAGATGCCAATGGTATGGCAGGAGTACAGGATTATATATTTAAAAATTATCTGAAAAGAATAGCCACGGCAAACAGAAATCAAAAGCTTGTGGATGAGATTGAAATGGCTTCTCGCCTAAGAATAGGTGCAATATCTCCTGAAATTACATGGGAAACCAATGGTAAAAAGCATTCCCTCTTAAACATGGAGAAAGCCGATAATTACTTACTTATCTTTTGGAGCAGTACATGTTCTCATTGTTTAAAAGAACTGCCTACACTTCATAAAGAAGTAAAAAATTATAAGAATCTAAAAATAGTGGCCGTAGGTTTAGAAGATGACGCTGTTAATTGGAAAAAAGTATCTGCAACATTACCCGCTTTCAACCACGCTATTGCTCTAGGTAGATGGGAAAGTGACTACGCAAAAACTTTTGGCATACAGAACACACCTACCTATTATATTTTGGATAGTGAAAAACGATTTTTAGTAAAACCGGAATCGGATAAAGAAGTTATTGAATTTCTAGAAAATTAAAGCGACTTTAAATCCTTTATAGTTTTAAAAGCCATGTCGACCTGTTCATCGTTTACTAAAATAGTAAACTCATTGGTTGTAGAAATTACCTCATAAAGAACAATACCTTCCCAAGCCAATCTTTGAAAAATAAAGTAATAAATACCAGGTACCGATACGTTCTCTGCAGGTAATTTTACAGTAATAGAAGAAAGTTCTTCAGCTTTTTGTGTACACTTCTCATCTTTAAATAGCTTTTCAACCGTTCTGTCCATCACATTGCTGATAACAATGTTGATTTCGTTTACACCCCGACTAGAAGTATAAAAAACATCTTGATTATTATTGATTTCTTCAAGCAGCTTAGCTTGGTGTACCAATATCTTATCTGAAGCTAAAAAAGTATAATCAGAAAGTGAAGATCGTACTGTTATTTCACCTATATTCTTTAATACTTTTAGAATCTTATGGGTAGCCCTAAATTCTAAATCATCTGACAATCTTTTTAGCGCCATTACAATTGCACCATTACGAATATTCTTCCCTAATTCATGTTCAATTTCCGGTTTTACTATTCTAGATAGCGATGTTAAATTGATGATTCCTTGAGCTAGAGCACTTTGTAAAAATGGCTTTTTCTTAATGTACTCTTCAACGACAGATGATATTGTTTTCATTTTATTCTTTAGTTGTTGTGCAAATATAACAACTTGTTATAAATAAAACAAAATGTTTTTTAATAAATCTACCGATTTAGTAGATTGTCTAAAAATGATAGAAAGCTGATTCTAAATGATCCAACTCAAATCGGCTTTTATTTTTTAGTATGGTAATAATATCAAAACGTACATCAACGTCTAAATTTTTATCTGTTACATAGTGGTCTGCAGCCATAACCAACAACTTAATTTTCTTAGGTGTTACAGTTTCGGCAATATTCTCTATAAAATCTGAGCTTCTAGATCTCACCTCAACAATAGCTAATACATCGCTTTTTCTTGCTATAATATCAATTTCAGCTTTTAGGTATCTATAGTTTTGGTGGTTGATAGTATACCCGTTCTTTTTAAGATAATCTACAGCTATCTGCTCTCCCTCTTTTCCAAATTCATTGTGTTTCCCCATGATATAGTATGTAGATTGTGTAATTCATCGAAAATATAGGAATTTCGACGCCTTTTTGTCAATAAATTTCGTTATTTGAAATTTGATTACCGAAAATAGATAGTTTTAAATACTATACCAAATTTCGAAACGTTTAGCATAGAAGCCCCAACTCTACGAACGTAATACAAATGCCTAGTTAAAATCATGGAATATTTCATTAATTGTAATACTTCTACTCTTGCTCCGTATACAGCTAATTTAGATCAGCTTAGAGCAGCTCATTTATACAGACGATTAGGATTTAGCGCCTCTGTCGCTACTATTAATCAAGCAACCGGTCAATCTGCCGGTGCTTTGGTAGATAGTTTGATAGATGAAGCTTTGAGTATGCCAGAAATAACTACACCTGTTTGGGGAAATTGGAATAATGATAATTATCCTGAAGATGATGACGCTAGTAACCAATTAAAAAGAGAACAAAAGTCTGAGTTTCGGTTGGCATATGCCAACAGTCTATTGAATAACAATCTACGAGATCGATTAAGCTTTTTCTGGAGCAATCATTTCGTTACGAAATTGGAGGTATATAACTGTAACTCATATTTATACCAATACATAGACTGTCTACAACGTCACTCCATTGGTAATTTTAAAAACTTTACCAGTGAAATAGGGCTTACAAATGCAATGCTTTATTATTTGGACGGAGTTTACAATAACGGTAATAACCCCAATGAGAACTATGCCCGTGAGTTGTATGAGCTATTTACACTTGGAGAAGGCAACGCGTATACCGAAGAAGATATTATTGAAACCGCAAAGTCATTAAGCGGTTATGTTGAACGTGGTGAAGTTGGTTGTTCTGCGGTAGCTTTTGATGCCTCCAAACACGATGCCGGTACGAAAACCATTTTTGGACAGACAGGCAATTGGGGGTATGATGATGTCATGAATATTCTTTTTGAACAAAGAGCCCCTGAGATTGCAGAATATATATGTCGTAAACTATATGAGTTTTTCGTGCATCCCGATTCTAGAGATGATGCGAACAATGCACAAACTATTATTGATGGTTTAGCTGCCACATTCGTTTCCAATGATTTTGAATTGGCACCAGTTTTAAGGCTTTTGTTTAAAAGTCAACACTTTTTCGACGATGAAGCAATCGGGGTTATTATAAAGAGTCCTGTAGATTTCTATTTCAATACGCTTAACGAATCTAATTTTAGCTATACAGATACCAATGTTGCCGAAATGGTTAATTATAGTACAATGTTAAACCAAGAGATATTTGAACCTTTCGATGTTGACGGTTGGCAACGTGACAGGTCTTGGATCAACACCAACTTTATGATCGGGCGTTGGCTCACCATTGAAAGCATATTGGAAAATTTTTATCTGGCCGACAATGAGCAATTTAGAACTTTAGGACTTGAAATTTCAGGTAATGCTGGCTTAACAAGTTCAAACCCAGATGAAGTTGCAAGGCTCATTATAGATTTTATTCTCACAAAAGGACTTTTAAACGAAGAGGAATATGCAAAAGCTTTTGCAATTTTCAGAAGCGATGTCGAAGATGTATACTATGAAGGTGGTAATCAAGAGTCGTGGACATTGGCTACTTGGCCCCAAGGTCCTTTCCAAGTATACTTGCTTTATCAATATTTAGCGAGACAACCTGAGTTTCAATTAAAATAACACCTACTTCTATGTGCAATACACATCACACCCCGTTTAAAGGTCTTCATCACGAAGGTCATGATGAAGAACATAAAACATGGAGCAGACGCTCTTTTTTACAAGCGATGGGCATTGCTGGCTCAGGCACAATGATGCTTGGCTCAAATATGCTTTCGGCTTCAGCACCATCGCCATTATCAGCAGGTATATCAGCAGCTGAAACAGATAATATTCTTATACTTATTCGCCTTTCGGGCGGTAATGACGGGTTAAGTACAGTAATACCTATTGAACAATACGATAGTTATGCCAATGCAAGACCAAATATCTATATCCCAGAAAGTAAGGTTTTAAAATTAACAGATGAATTCGGGGTACCTTCTTATATGAATGCCTTGGCTCCAATGTGGAATCAAGGTCAATTTAAAGCAGTACATGGAGTAGGCTATGAAGGTCAAAGTTTATCTCATTTTACAGGGTCAGATATTTTTGCCAATACAGATATAGAAACTACGGGTTTTAACGGTTTAAATACCGGATGGATGGGTAGGCATTTCGAAAATATATATCCAGATTACCTTATTAATCCGCCCGAAGCACCTGCGGCAATACAAATTGGTCAATTTGGCAGTTTGGTTTTTCAAGGTGACGAAACAAACTATGCATTTGTAGCATCTAATATTGATCAATTAGAAGAAATAGCAGAATCTGGTGTAGTCTATGGTTTAGACGATTCATTGTTCGATGATTGTATGTACGGTGACCAACTTAAATTTTTAAGAGGAGTTGCAAATACTACTTATGAATATTCTGGCATTATACACGAAGCATACACACAAGGACAAAATCAAGTAGAATACCAAGACAATAGTTTTGCCCGTCAACTAGCGCTAATTGCGAGGTTGATTAAAGGAAATTTGGGTACTAAAGTATATATGATTTCTATGGGTGGTTTTGACACACATGGTAATCAACCACAGGTTCATGCCGAATTAATGACAAAGCTATCTGTAGCAGTAAATAATTTCTATGAAGATATCGCATTTACTCAGCAAGATGATAAAGTATTGAGCATGACATTTTCTGAATTTGGACGACGTATTTTCGAGAACGGCTCAAATGGTACCGATCATGGTAAAGCAACGCCTACCTTATTCTTTGGATCAGGTTTAAATGGTAGCGCCTTTGTTGGCGATCACCCTACCCTAGACGATCCAGATGGTAGAGGTAATTTAGAATACACGATGGACTTTAGAGATTTGTACGCCACAGTTTTAGCAGAATGGTTATGTGTAGATGTTCCATTGGTTGAAGCACATTTACTGAACTATAAACCTTATGTACCAGTAGATTTAGGTTTTAGCTGTAGCGGTGAAGCTTTCCCAGATATTGTATATAGCGATGGTGAGGTTACTCCGCCAGTTTATCCAGATGAAGAAGCTGAAACACCGTTCAATCCAGATTTATTGAATGCCGTTGTTCATAAACCATTTTATCCAACGGATAGTACACCACATATCTATTTAGAAATGCCATTTTCGGCACACGTAGATATTCAACTTTATAATATTCTAGGTCAGAAAGTAGGTACCGTTTTTAACGAAATGATGTTTGAAGGTTCTACCGAAATAAATATACGAGAGCGCATGCCCGAACAGCTATCAACAGGAAAATACATCTATCGAATCAATGTTCAAAATCAGAAGATGAGTAAATCTGTAATGGTAGCCTAGTTTGTTTCCCACAACTAAAAAAAGCCCTATTTACTAAACGTAGATAGGCTTTTTTATGTTAGTATAGAATCTGTTCATTTTAGGTTCAAACCTAAATTATTTTATTACTATATGATTTTTAATCTTGTAGACCACAAGTTACATTTATAATAATCCTCTCCACTTTTTTCCCTTACACAACTAACTTTTGTCAAGCTGTATCTTTTTTAAATTATCAACTCCCAAATCTTTTATCTAAAACATAAGTTTTTTCTTATAATTAGGACTGATTTCAACATGTTTTAGTACAGTTTCACATTGTATACATTCGATTTCCAGTAAAATATTGACTTCTTTTCCATAGTAGAACTAGTTACAATTGAGAAGTTATTGGTAATTCTCCCATCAAAATCAGTATTTTTGCAGCCTAATTTATTTTAATGTCCGATATTAAACCACCCTCTAGATATACGATTACAGCAGCATTACCATATACAAACGGTCCAATACATATTGGTCATCTGGCCGGTGTTTATGTCCCCGCCGATATTTATGCTCGTTACTTAAGATTAACAGGTAAAGATGTTGCTTTTGTTTGTGGTAGCGATGAACATGGTGTTGCTATTTCTATGAAAGCAAAAAAAGAGGGTGTAACTCCTAAAGATATTATTGACAAGTACCATGCAATAATCAAGCAGTCTTTTGTAGATTTTGGCATTACGTTCGATAATTATTCTAGAACCTCTTCCCAAGTACATCATGATACTGCATCAGAATTCTTTGTAAATCTTTACAAAAAAGGAGATTTCATAGAGGAAACCACTGCTCAGTTATACGATGAAGAAGCACAGCAGTTTTTAGCAGATCGCTTTGTAATAGGAACATGCCCGAAATGTGGTAATGAAGAGGCATACGGAGATCAGTGTGAAAATTGTGGATCTAGTTTAAATGCTACCGATTTAATTAACCCGAAGTCAACTATTACCGGAACCGTACCTACTACCAAAGAAACAAAACACTGGTTTTTACCGTTGGATAGATACGAAGGGTTTTTAAGAGAATGGATATTAAAAGGACATAAAGACGACTGGAAACCTAACGTATACGGACAATGTAAATCATGGATCGATGGTGGCTTGGAGCCAAGAGCGGTAACCAGAGATCTAGATTGGGGAATTCCTGTACCCGTAGAAGATGGAGAGGGAAAAGTATTGTATGTATGGTTCGATGCACCCATCGGATATATTTCATCTACCAAAGAATGGGCAGAACGTGAAGGAAAAGATTGGGAACCCTATTGGAAAGATGAAAATACGAAATTGGTTCACTTTATCGGAAAGGATAATATCGTTTTTCATTGTATTATATTCCCATCAATACTAAAGGCAGAAGGAAGCTATATTCTACCTGAAAATGTACCTGCAAACGAATTCTTAAATTTAGAAGGAAACAAATTATCCACATCAAAAAATTGGGCAGTTTGGCTACATGAATATTTGGTTGATTTCCCAGAAATGCAAGATTCGCTACGTTATACACTAACGGCAAACGCACCAGAAACCAAGGATAACGATTTCACTTGGAAAGATTTTCAAGCCCGTAATAATAATGAATTAGTAGCTATTCTAGGTAATTTCATAAACCGAGTAATAGTTTTGACCAATAAGTACTATGGTGGCAAAGTACCAACTGTAGGGAATTTAACCGACGTTGATACCGAAACGCTTGAGCAATTATCAAAATACCCTGCTATCATATCAAGTTCTATTGAGCGCTACCGTTTTAGAGAAGCTGGTCAAGAACTTATGAATCTTGCTCGTTTAGGTAATAAATATTTAGCAGATGCAGAGCCTTGGAAAGTGATTAAGGTAGATGAAGAACGAGTAAAAACTATTATGAACGTTGCCTTACAAATAGCCGCAGGGTTAGCAGTTTTAGGCGAGCCTTTTTTACCGTTTACTTCAAATAAACTTAAGTCTATTTTAAATATTGATGCAAACCTAAATTGGAACAATGTTTCTTCAAAAGAAGATTTGCTTCATGCAGACCATCAAATTAATAAAGCAGAATTACTTTTTAGAAAAATTGAGGATAGTGAAATTCAAGCTCAATTAGACAAATTAGAAGCTACTAAAAAAGCGAACGAATACGAAAACAAGCAAGTAATGCCACAAAAAGATACCATAACATTCGATGATTTCTCTAAACTAGACATGCGTGTTGGTACTATTATCGAAGCTGAAAAAATGGCAAAAGCCAAAAAGCTTTTAGTCTTAAAAGTAGATACTGGCTTAGATGTTAGAACTATTGTTTCCGGTATTGCAGAAAGCTTTAAACCAGAAGAAATAGTGGGTAAAAAAGTTACGGTTTTAGTCAACCTGGCACCAAGAGCATTACGTGGTGTTGATAGTGAAGGTATGATTTTAATGACAGAAAACGCCGATGGAAAATTGGTATTCGTAAACCCAGATGAGGATGGAGTTGGTAATGGTGAGGGGATAAATTAAACGAAATAAAACCTATAATTAAAAGCTTTGGTTAACCACCAAGGTTTTTTGTTTTTCAACAAATACCTTGTTCAGCTTGATTTCAATACCTAATAATGGGTATTTTTAAAAGTTCTAAACATTTTACATGCAATTACTGCCCTACATACTAAAACACACTCAACTTCCAGAAAAAGGAATTCAAAATACCATTGAACTTTTAAATGCAGACTGTACTATTCCATTTATATCGCGTTACAGAAAAGAGCGTACGGGAAATTTAGACGAAGTACAGGTTGGCGCCATTGTTCAATATAAAGAACAGTTTGAAGCGTTGGAAAAACGTAAAAAAGCAATTATAAAAGCTGTTGATGAGCAAGGTGTACTTACAACGGAATTACAACAAAAGTTTGAGCATGCTGAAGACCTCACCCAATTAGAAGATCTTTACCTTCCTTTTAAAAAGAGTAAAAAAACCAAGGCAGAAGTAGCCCGTAAAAACGGATTAGAACCTTTAGCCAAAATCATTATGGCACAACGTAATGATGAGATAGAATATACGGCATCTAAATACCTTAGCGCAACTGTAGAGAACGAAGATGATGCCCTAGAAGGATCACGACATATCATTTCTGAATGGATCAATGAAAAAACTGACGTTAGAGCATCGATACGATCTCAATTAGCAAGGTTTGCCATAATAGTCACCAAAGTAATCGGAACTAAAAAAGACGATGAAAAAGCGCAGAAATTCAGAGATTATTTTGATTGGAGCGAGTCTTTGAACAAATGTCCGTCGCACCGATTGTTGGCTATACTACGTGCCGAATCAGAAAAATTTATTAGAGTGAAGATTGAACTAGACGATGAACGTCTATTAGATCGTATTAAAAACCGTATCATAGAAACAAGCAATACCTGTGGCAAGCAAATTGAACTTGCCATAAACGATGCATACAAAAGACTACTATTTCCTTCGCTGTCCAATGAAATACTAAAAGCAGCAAAAGAAAAAGCAGATGACGATGCCATTGCTGTTTTCTCCAATAATTTAAGGCAATTGTTATTAGGTGCACCATTAGGTGAAAAGCGTATACTTGCCATTGATCCAGGTTTTAGAACAGGCTGTAAAGTGGTCTGCTTAGATGAGCAAGGTAACTTGGTGCATAATGAAACTATTTATCCGCATGCACCGCAAAATGATGTTAGCGGAGCTATAAAGAAATTGAGCTCATTGTCAAATGCATACAAAATTGAAGCTATTGCCATTGGGAACGGTACAGCATCACGAGAGACCGAGCAGTTAGTAAAGAAAGTAATATTCAATGATCCGGTTGAAGTTTTCGTAGTGAGCGAGGCAGGTGCATCAATATATTCGGCATCTAAAATTGCGAGAGATGAATTCCCAAATTATGATGTTACCGTTCGTGGTGCAGTTTCTATTGGAAGAAGATTGGCAGATCCTCTTGCCGAACTCGTAAAAATAGATCCAAAATCTATTGGTGTTGGGCAGTATCAACATGATGTTGACCAAGGTAAACTAAAAGCATCTTTAGACACCGTAGTAGAAAGCTGTGTAAATTCGGTCGGTGTAAATATTAATACTGCTAGTGTGCCACTACTGAGTTATGTATCTGGAATCGGCCCTAAATTAGCAGAAAATATAGTTAGGCTGAGAAAAGAAAAAGGCGCATTTAAAAGTAGAAAAGATATAAAAGATGTTCCACGTTTAGGCGGAAAAGCATTTGAACAAGGTGCCGCTTTTTTACGTATAAAAGATGCTAAAAATCCGCTAGACGATTCTGCCGTACACCCCGAAAGTTATGGTATAATCAAGCAAATGGCAAAGGATCAAAAAACAGAAATTCTTTCTTTAATCGGAAATAAGACACTTCTTGAAAAGATTGAGTTAGAAAAGTATTGCACTAATGATGTTGGGTTACCTACATTAGAGGATATTCGCTCAGAATTAGAAAAACCAGGTCTAGATCGCCGCAAAAAAGCTAAGATATTTACGTTTGATCAAACCATTAAATCGATTACTGATTTACACAGCGGACAGTTGTTACCTGGTATTGTAAATAACATTACCAATTTTGGTTGTTTTGTAGATATTGGTATTAAGGAAAGTGGATTAATACATGTTTCTAATCTTTCGGATAGCTTCGTAAAAGATGTAAATGAACATGTACACCTACATCAACAGATAATTGTAAAAGTTTTAGATGTTGATGTACCTAGAAAACGTATTCAATTAAAGTTACATAAATAATTACACGGATGCTTAAAATAGCCTATCATCCTATTTACAAACATCTATTACCGGAGAAGCATCGTTTTCCAATGATAAAATACAAGCTTTTACCACAGCAATTAATTTATGAAGGTACATGTACAGAAGAAAACTTCTTTGAACCAGAAATACCGAACGACAAACATATTGTAGCCGTTCACGATGCGGAGTATTTCTATGATTTATTGAATATTATGATACCGCCTAAAATGGCACGAAAAATAGGTTTTCCCTTATCAGAAGATTTGGTGGAACGTGAGCGTATCATTGCCGACGGTACCATCAAAGGGTGTGATTTTGCACTAAAATATGGAATTGCAATGAATATCGCTGGCGGAACCCACCATGCATACAGCGACCACGGCGAGGCTTTTTGTATGTTGAACGACCAAGCTATAGGTGCAAAATATTTGCTAAATCAAGGGTTGGCAAATAAGATTCTTATTATAGACCTAGATGTTCACCAAGGCAATGGCACGGCAGAAATATTTCAACAAGATGAATCTGTATTTACATTTTCAATGCACGGGGAAGGAAATTATCCATTCAAAAAAGAAAAATCGGACTTAGATATTCCCTTAGCAAAAGGAACTACCGATGAAACATATCTTTCCATATTAAAAGAGAAATTACCACAACTAATCGAAGACGTAAAACCAGATTTTATCTTCTATCTCTGCGGGGTTGATATACTTGATAGTGACAAGTTAGGAACTTTGGGTATGACATTAGAAGGTTGCAAAAAACGAGATGAATTTGTTTTAGCTACCTGTCATCAACTAAATATACCTTTACAGTGCAGTATGGGCGGCGGGTACTCTCCAGACATTAAAATTATTGTTGAGGCACATGCCAATACCTTTAGAATAGCTCAGAAATTATATTTTTAATAGACTTCAATAACTTATCTTTCCATTTCAAAATTAGATGAATGTACATCAACAAAAGAATACTTTTCGCCCTACTACTATGTGTTAATTTTGCTCTTGCCCAAAACGAAATCGCTAGTATTTCAAAAATATCTAAGAATAATGTAACAACACCCCACCCGACAAGGTTATACCATTAGTTGATAAGATAGAGGCTTTTGAAGAGAAAAATAACATATCTCCTAACGGAAGAACAGTATTTAAATTAATTGAGTTATACGCTTAGTATCTGTTTTATTTGATTTTGATATATTGGCTTGCTTTCAACCATTCTATTTATCGTTTTATGAAAGATGCTAGTTTTAAATTGAGAGCGGTTAACTCTAAAACAAAATTCATCAAAGTAAGCTTGA
>Ga0209344_10000676_pt1 | contig 54111 bp, 41 predicted proteins | sample Cruoilmetagenom6_FD_187293 | JGI IMG/M metagenome (GOLD analysis project Ga0209344, IMG submission 187293) | Oil polluted marine microbial communities from Coal Oil Point, Santa Barbara, California, USA - Santa Barbara Oil Seep Sample 6 (SPAdes)... | ecosystem: Environmental > Aquatic > Marine... | reverse complement strand
AATTAAAGGATCACAAAGAGAAAGCGTGGGCAAAAAGGCAACGAAAGCCCTACGTAATGCTGGAATGGTTCCTTGCGTAGTTTACGGAGGGGATGAGCCAATAAGCTTTTCAGCAGAAGAAATTGCATTTAAAGACTTGGTTTACACTCCAGACGTACACACGGTTGTAATCAACCTGGGAGGCACAAAAATTAATGCCGTTCTTCAGGATATACAGTTTCACCCGGTTACGGACAGCATTCTTCACATCGATTTTTACCAAATTTTTGATGATAAGGAGGTAACTATGGAAATCCCTGTACGTACCGTTGGTAACTCCCGCGGAGTGCGTAACGGTGGGGTTTTGCGTATTGTTAACCGTAAACTTCGCGTAAAGGCTTTGCCCGAAAATCTTCCAGATTTTATTGAGGCAGATATTACCGAAATGCGAATTGGTAACAAAATGTACACTAAGTCGCTTAAAACCGACAATTACAAAATTATGCACCCAGATAACACGGTTATCTGCCAGATCAGAACTTCACGTACCGCCATCGTTGACGAAGTGGAAGAAGAAGATGAAACAGCTGCAGGTGCAGAAGGAGAAGAAGTTCCAGCTACAGAAACCGATGATGTTGCTGCAGTAAAGGAATAAATTTCTTTTTAGGAAGATTACCCAGAAGCATCCCGTTAATTCGGGGTGCTTTTTTTATTTTTACCGAAGATTGACAGCAATATGTTTTCATTTTTCAAAAAACTTTTTTCGGCAAAAACGGCCGATGTTATTTCAGAAGAAAAAGATCCAATGAAGAAATTTCTTATTGTGGGCCTTGGCAATATCGGCCCCAAATATGCAAATACCCGCCACAACATCGGTTTCAAAGTTGTAGATTTTTATGCCGAAAAAAATTCTCTTTCCTGGGAAACGGCAAAACTTGGCGATGTTACTTCACATAAAGTAAAAGGAAGAACCTTTATTTTTCTGAAGCCAAGCACCTATATGAATTTAAGCGGAAAGGCCGTAAATTACTGGCTGGACAAAGAGAAAATTCCATTGGAAAATATGCTGGTGATTACAGATGATTTAAACCTAGCTTTTGGCACAATCCGCATAAAAACTAAAGGAAGCGATGGCGGACACAATGGTTTGAAGGATATTCAAAATACTTTGCAGACCACCAATTACAACCGTTTCCGTTTCGGGATAAGCGATGCTTTTTCAAAAGGACGACAGGTAGATTACGTTTTGGGCGAATGGGAAGACGAAGAGGAAAATCAACTGCCAGAGCGCTTGGAGTTAAGCTGTAAAATCATTGAATCCTTTGCCCTGGCGGGAATGAACATTACCATGAACACTTATAACGGCAAATAATTTTGAAAAAATATTCCTCCGCTTCCGTATATAAAAATGACCGACAAAGTGTTGTTACCATCGGCACCTTTGACGGCGTCCACATTGGTCACACGGCAATTTTAAAGCGTTTAGTGGAAACTGCCAAAAAGGAAAACTTAGAAGCTACCGTGCTTACATTTTTCCCACATCCGCGAATGGTGTTGCAGCAAAATGTAGATATAAAGCTTATAAATACTATTGATGAACGTACGGAACTGCTGGAAAACACTGGGCTCGATCATTTGGTAATCCATCCATTCACACATGCATTTTCGCGCTTAACGGCTTTGGAATATGTGCGCGATATTTTGGTGAATAGTTTAAAAGCGAAAAAAATAATCATCGGTTACGACCATCGCTTCGGAAGGAATCGAAATGCAGATATTGAGGATTTAAAGGAATTCGGCAAAACCTATAATTTTGAAGTGGAAGAAATTTCTGCAAAGGAAATAGAAGATGTGGCCGTAAGTTCCACGAAAATCAGAAAAGCCTTGAACGAAGGTGATGTTGAAACGGCAAACACTTATTTGGGCTATTTTTTTATGATTTCCGGTAACGTAGTTATGGGAAAAGCTATCGGCAGAACGATTAATTATCCCACGGCAAATTTAAAGTTGAAGGAGCCCTACAAGCTCATACCAAAAAACGGCGTTTATATTGTGCAGTCTACCATTGACGGCGAAAAAATATTTGGGATAACAAGTATCGGAACCAACCCAACAGTGGGCGGTACCGAAAAAACAATTGAAACACATTTTCTGAATTTCAATAAAGATCTTTACGGCAGGGAAATTACCATTGAATTTTTAAAATTTATAAGAGATGAAGAAACTTTTGACTCGGTTGAAGTCTTAAAAGAAGAAATAAGGAAGGACGAAATATTCGCAAAGCAATTTTTAAAAGACCTTGGATAAATTTCTTTTCAAACAAATTGACAATATTGGACTGGTTCTTTTTCGGGCTGTGTTTGGTCTATTAATAACTATTGAGGCTTTTGGCGCAATAGCTACAGGTTGGTTAAAACGAACCTTGGTTGAAACGCCATTCACTTTTAATTTTATTGGTTTTGATTTTTTGCAACATCTGCAAGGGCCGGGAATGTATTATTACTTTGTGATAATGGGCATTTTTGGCATTGGTGTGATGCTTGGCTTCAAATATCGTTTCAGCATGGTTGCCTATGCCTTACTTTGGACCGGTGTTTATTTAATGCAGAAAAGCAGCTATAACAATCATTATTATTTAATGATGCTTTTATGCTGGATTATGGTTTTTCTTCCCGCCCAACGATCGTTTTCATTGGATGCAAAATTAAATCCCAAAATAAAATCCACGGCAATGCCCCGCTGGGTGTTATTAATTTTAATCCTTCAGGTGTGGATTGTTTATACCTATGCTTCGGCAGCAAAATTTTATCCCGATTGGTTGAATGCTTCTATGCCAGCGTTGCTTATGGCCAGTAAAAGCGACTATTGGCTCATTGGCGATTTTTTACAGCATAATTGGATTCATTGGGCCATTGCCTACACCGGTATTTTTTTCGATTTGCTTATTGTGCCTTTAATGCTTTGGAAACGTACACGGTTATTGGGATTCGTAATTTCGGTGTTTTTCCACCTATTTAATTCCATCGTTTTCCAAATAGGGATATTTCCATATATGTCCATTGCTTTTGCACTGTTTTTCTTTTCTCCTGAAATCCTTCAAAAAAGATTTCTTCCGAAGAAAAAATTACATACGGGAAACGAGGTTATTGTTCCAAAGCACAGAAATCTTTTGATTGCGGTTTTCGGAATTTATTTCGCTTTTCAATTAGTCTTGCCGTTGCGCCATTGGTTTTTTCAGGACGATGTGCTGTGGACCGAAGAAGGCCATCGCCTTAGTTGGCGAATGATGCTGCGCTCCAAGAGCGGAAGTCTTACCGTTTGGGTAAAAAACAAACCTGATGGGGAAAAAATACGGTACAATTACAGTGAGCTTTTAGGGCCAAAACAACAAGGATCCGTTGCTACAAAACCCGATATAATGTGGCAGCTTGCACAAAAAATAAAAGCTATTGAAGAGAAAAAAGGACGTGATGTGGCCGTATATATGGAGGCTTCGGTTCGCGTAAATAGTGGTTATTATCATCCTTTTACTGATCCAACCGTAGATTTAACTTCTGAAAAGTGGGATCCATTCAAACACAGCGAATGGATTTTACCTTCGCCCGAAAGTTATGTTGAAAAGCCAAAAAAATAAACTTTAGCGAGATTGTTGCGAAAATTTATCATAAGGCCTATCTTTTTTGTTGAAATGAATTTTTACTTTTCTTTTACCGTATTCTTTGGCGGCCTCCTCGTCTAGCCCCATAAAAATATCTATCTTTTTTCGCCATCTGCGGTTCATTTTATCTTTTACTACGTAGGTTCCGTCCAGCCCTTCAATCTCAATTTCTTCATTGTGGTCCAACCCCAGCGCAATCAAGTCACGCGAAACGGCGACTGCTTTTACGCCATCTTCCAATAAATCGCCCCATGCGGCAAGGCGGCTGTTTCCCTTTTTGGTTTGGTGCTCCACGGCATTATATGCCGTAGCCGTAACGGTTAAGGAAGCCATTTTTTTATTGGCTTTATCCTTATTTTGGCAACCAAATAAAATTAGGAGGCAACAGCACACGATTATTTTTCTAAATATCAGCATAACAATAATATACAAAAAATAAGAGAGAATTAAAAATAAATGGGCACTGGATTCCGCTTCACATCATAGTTTTCAATTGGATTGCCTCCTCAGAAAAACTAAAACCTATTCTCCCTTTTTTGTACCTTAGCTGCTTCAAAAAAAAAGAAGCTTATGCTACAGGTAACCGACATCCGCGAAAACAAAGATAAATACGTAAAAGCTCTTGCAAAAAGGGGTATTGACGCTGCTTCCGCTTTGGAAGAAGTTTTAAATTTTGATGAAGAACGTCGTGCTTCTCAAGCGCAGTTGGATGCCATTTTAGCACAAAGTAATTCGTATTCAAAAGAAATCGGGAAACTATTTCAAACCGGTGAAACCCAAAAAGCGAATGAACTAAAGGAAAAAACGGTTGAATTGAAGGAATCTTCAAAACAACTGAACGAGAAAATGGTGAATGCCGCTGAAAAATTGCAGCAATTGCTTTACACACTTCCAAACATTCCAAATGATTTGGTTCCAGCCGGAACTGATGAAAATGACAATGAAGAAGTTTTCCGCGAATGCGATATTCCAACTTTGGATGAAGGCTCGCTCCCGCATTGGGAACTCGCCAAAAAATATGATTTGATCGATTTTGAACTAGGTGTAAAAATCACTGGAGCAGGATTTCCTGTTTACAAAGGGAAAGGTGCGCGTTTGCAAAGAGCGCTTATTGCTTACTTTTTAGATAAAAATACTTCCGCGGGCTACACCGAATATCAAGTGCCACATTTGGTAAACGAGGCTTCGGGCTACGGTACCGGACAATTGCCGGATAAGGAAGGGCAAATGTACCACGTGGGAATTGACGATCTTTATTTAATTCCAACGGCTGAAGTTCCCGTAACAAATATGTTTCGTGGCGATTTGCTGAACAATTCAGATTTGCCAATCACTTGCACGGGTTACACACCTTGCTTTAGAAGAGAAGCGGGAAGTTACGGCGCCCATGTTCGCGGTTTGAATCGTTTGCACCAATTTGATAAAGTTGAAATCGTTCGCATCGAGCATCCGGATAATTCATACGCCGCTTTGGACGGAATGGTGGAACACGTAAAAGATATTCTGCGCGAGTTGAAATTGCCATATAGAATTCTTCGTCTTTGTGGCGGCGATTTGGGTTTCACTTCAGCATTGACTTATGATTTTGAGGTATTTTCAACGGCCCAGGATCGTTGGTTGGAAATTTCTTCCGTTTCAAATTTTGAAACTTTTCAAGCGAATAGATTGAAACTACGTTTTAAGGATACCGACGGAAAAAACAAACTCGTTCACACTTTAAATGGAAGTGCTTTGGCATTGCCCAGGGTTTTGGCCGGAATTCTTGAAAACTACCAAACCAAGGATGGAATAAAAATCCCGGAAGTTTTGGTTCCGTATTGTGGATTTGATTTTATCAAAAAATAAATTGACCACGAATACACGAATTTATTTGGTAAAATTAAAACTTTAAAAAGCACATGATTGCCCTCTTTGTCAACCACGATAGTTAGCTTTGGTCAGACTCAATATTCGTTTATTCGTGGTCATTTTTCTTCTCGAATTTTACTATTCCCATTATTTTCTAATGCATTTCAGATGTTAAAAAAAACGCATTTATAGTTTTCATTTTTTGTAAACTTTTTTCATCGGCAAGCCTTTTAAAAATTGTTTAAACACTTTAAAAACAATTATTTAAGATTTTGTATTTTTTATAATTTGTAAACATTTCATTTCTGTGTGTTGAAAACTTTGTTAAAAAAGACGAAGCTTTTCCTTCCGAATTACCTTTTAATTTCTTCATATTTGTTAGTCCCGAGTAGCGGCAAATTTTAACCTAAAAAACAAAGGACAGATGAGTGTAATTGAACCAATTTTACAGGAAAACAAAAACAGATTCGTAATATTCCCGATCCAACATCACGACATTTGGGATTGGTATAAAAAGAGCGAAGCGAGTTTTTGGACAGCCGAGGAAATTGATTTGCACCAAGATCTTACCGATTGGAATTCAAAGTTGAATGACGATGAGCGTTATTTTATTAAGCACATTTTGGCTTTTTTCGCTGCTTCTGATGGAATTGTAAATGAAAATCTTGCCGAAAATTTTGTAAACGAAGTTCAGTACAGCGAGGCAAAATTTTTCTACGGTTTTCAAATAATGATGGAAAACATTCACAGTGAAACCTATTCATTGCTGATTGATACCTATGTAAAAGACGATAAAGAAAAAGACCAACTTTTCAACGCCATCGAAACTTTTCCAGCAATTAAAAAGAAAGCGGATTGGGCGCTAAAATGGATTGAAAGCGACTCATTTGCTGAGCGTTTAATAGCATTCGCTGCCGTTGAGGGAATTTTCTTTTCCGGTGCTTTCTGTTCCATTTTTTGGTTGAAAAAGCGCGGCTTGATGCCAGGACTTACTTTTTCAAACGAATTAATTTCCCGCGACGAAGGCGTTCATTGCGATTTTGCCGTGCATCTTCACAACCACCATTTAAAAAACAAAGTTTCGAAAGAACGCATCCGCGAAATTATTGTTGATGCTTTAAATATTGAGCGCGAATTTATTACCGAATCACTTCCTGCAAGTTTGATTGGGATGAATTCAAAATTGATGACGCAATATCTTGAATTTGTAACCGACAGACTTTTGGTTGAATTGGAATGTGAAAAGGAATACAACGTTACAAATCCCTTTGATTTTATGGATATGATTTCACTTCAAGGGAAAACCAACTTCTTTGAAAAAAGAGTTGGCGAATACCAAAAAGCAGGCGTTACCAACAAGGATAAGGAATCGAACAAAATCAGTTTCGACGCAGATTTTTAGACTAATTTGGTGCTAAGTGGATTCTATGGATTCTAAGTAGATGCTATTGTAGAAATCCCACGAAACAACAGTATCAATAGCGACAATAGCATCCATAGCATCAATAGTATCATTTCAAAAATGAGTTATAGGAATTTACAGATATGGTAATTGTCTAGATTGTTAGTGATAGATGTTCACAATATGTCGCTGAACCTTCCATCATTTGAAAAATTTGAAGTTGGAAGCCAAATCAGAAGGTCTGTAAAATCAGTAAAATCTAATATCGTTGAAGGTTATGGCAGAAGGAGATACAGGCAAGAATACATACGGTTTATGATTTTCGCACTTTCTTCAAATGATGAAACTATTGATCATTTGGAAACGCTATTTGAAACAAAATCCTTGAACAATGAAGAATTGTACAACGATTTACATAAAAGAACCCAACAATTGGGAATTAAAATAAATAATTTTTTACAAAGCATCGAGAAGAATCATAATAAGTTTGAGGATTTGAAATGATGCTAAGTGGATACTATGGATTCTACGTTGATGCTATTGTAGAAATCAATAGAAACAACAGTCTAGCGACAATAGCATCCATAGTATCAATAGTATCCATAGAATCAATAGCATCAATAGGACCAATAATATTAATCACTTAAAATATCACCCCCATGAATGTAGTAAAAAGAGACGGCCGCAAAGAACCCATGATGTTCGATAAAATCACGGCACGCGTGCGCAAACTGTGCTATGGTTTAAATGAATTGGTAGATCCTGTAAAAGTAGCGATGCGCGTAATTGAAGGGCTTTACGATGGGGTAACAACCAGCGAGCTCGATAATTTGGCAGCTGAAATTGCGGCAACAATGACTACTTCGCATCCAGATTATGCACGTTTGGCGGCTCGAATCTCTGTTTCCAACCTTCATAAAAACACCAAAAAATCATTTTCTGAAGTGATGACGGATCTTTACGAATATGTAAATCCGCGCACTGGGAAAAAGGCGCCTCTTTTAAGCGATGAGGTTTTAGAAGTGATTAAAAATAATGCCGAGGAATTGGATTCCACTATCATTTACAACCGTGATTTTGGGTATGATTATTTCGGCTTTAAAACTTTGGAACGCTCGTATTTATTGAAGTTGAATGGAAAAATAGCGGAGCGTCCACAACATATGTTGATGCGCGTTTCCGTGGGCATTCATTTGGATGATTTGGCTGCTGTGAAAGAAACGTACGAGTTGATGTCGAAAAAATATTTCACGCATGCAACGCCAACTCTTTTCAACAGTGGCACGCCAAAACCACAGATGTCTTCCTGCTTTTTGCTTGCAATGAAAGACGATAGCATCGATGGGATTTATGATACATTAAAACAAACAGCAAAAATTTCGCAATCTGCTGGCGGAATTGGTTTGTCAATCCACAACGTTCGTGCTACCGGTTCTTATATTGGAGGTACTAACGGGACTTCCAACGGAATTGTGCCGATGCTTCGCGTTTTCAACGATACTGCGCGTTATGTGGATCAAGGGGGTGGAAAAAGAAAAGGTTCCTTCGCAATTTATGTGGAGCCTTGGCACGCTGATATTTTCGACTTTTTGGATTTGAAAAAGAATCACGGAAAAGAGGAAATGCGCGCCCGCGATCTTTTTTACGCAATGTGGATTCCAGATTTATTTATGGAACGTGTGCAAAACGATGCCGAATGGACGTTGATGTGCCCGAACGAATGCCCAGGACTTTTTGAATGCCACAGCGAAGAATTTGAAGCACTTTACCATAAATACGAATCTGAAAATAAGGGCAGAAAAACCGTAAAAGCACGCGAACTTTGGGAGAAAATCCTTGAATCGCAAATTGAAACCGGAACGCCATATATGCTTTACAAAGACGCGGCGAACCGAAAGAGCAATCAGAAAAATTTGGGAACTATAAAGTCTTCAAATTTATGTACTGAGATTATGGAATACACTTCGCCAGATGAGGTTGCGGTTTGTAATTTGGCTTCCATCGCGCTGCCTATGTTTGTGAAAAATGGGGAATTTGACCACAAAGAACTTTTCAAGGTAACAAAGCGCGTTACCAAAAACCTAAACCGCGTAATCGACAGAAATTACTATCCGGTAATTGAAGCGCAAAATTCAAATTTTCGTCATCGTCCGGTTGGGTTGGGAATTCAAGGTTTGGCGGATGCCTTCATTATGCTTAGAATGCCATTTACCAGTGATGAAGCGAAAAAATTGAACCAAGAAATATTTGAAACCCTTTATTTTGCTGCCCTTACCGCTTCCATGGAAGAGGCAAAAGCGGATGGAACCTATGAAACTTACAAAGGGTCGCCAATTTCTGAAGGCTTATTTCAGCATAATTTATGGGGAATAAAAGATGAAGAATTGAGCGGCCGTTGGGATTGGAAAAAGCTACGCAAAGATGTAAAAAAACACGGAGTACGAAATTCACTTTTGGTTGCGCCGATGCCAACCGCATCAACTTCTCAGATTCTTGGAAACAACGAAGCTTTTGAGCCGTACACTTCAAATATTTATACACGTCGCGTGCTTTCCGGGGAATTCATTGTTGTGAACCAGCATCTTTTGGAAGATTTGGTTGAACTTGGACTTTGGAATGAAGATTTGAAGGAAGAAATTATGCGCGCCAATGGTTCCATTCAAGATGTGGAAATAATTCCGCAGGATTTAAAGGAATTATACAAAACGGTATGGGAACTTTCTATGAAAGATATTATTGATATGAGTCGCCACCGCGGGTATTTCATTGACCAAAGCCAATCGCTGAACCTGTTTATGGAAAATGCTAATATGGCGAAACTTACTTCGATGCATTTCTACGCGTGGAAAAGCGGTCTTAAAACAGGGATGTATTATTTGAGAACGAAAAGTGCCGTGGATGCGATTAAATTCACATTAAAAAAAGAGGATAAAAAAGAAACCGTTGAAGCTGACTCTGCACCCATTTTAGCTGAAAACGTTTCAACAAAACCAATGACTCCGCAGGAATTGCGTGAAATGCTCGCACAATCAAAAAATGCCGCTGATGATGATTGCTTGATGTGCGGCTCCTAAAATTCCGTATATATTTTTTGAAAAGGAAGGCATTTGTCTTCCTTTTTTTATGGAATATTTTATATTAGCTTTTTTTAAATAAAATTATGGATGAATTAATTATTGCCCCGCCAGCGTGTTCACAGTGTAATACCGAAATGCAGTTGGAACAAAAATTTTGTAATGATTGTGGGTATCCAGAAGGAGGTACGGCGCAGGAACAGTCAGGTTTTCACGCAAGGGAAGTGATGAAAAAAAGAGGCCATTCAGAAGCGTCTTCCACAATTAAAAAAGGAAGAAACACTCTTTTTGTAATTGCAGCAATTTCCTTTCTGTCCGGGTTATATTATTTTTTTAAACTGGATGATTCCGCAGTTTTAATAATAAATACCATTCTTTCACTCTGTTATTTACTCTTAGCATTTTGGTCGCAACAAAAACCTTTGGTAGCCTTACTATTAGGTTTAATGCTATATTTAACAACGCTTGTGTTAACGGGATTGATTGAGCCACAAACAATTTATAAGGGAATACTTCTAAAGATTTTTATTTTGGTTTATTTGGGAAAAGGAATAAACTCTGCGTTACAGCTTCGCAAATCATAAATTGATGTTGGAAAGGTGTAAGTATTGTGATTCGCCAGTAAATCAAAATGCCAAATATTGTGGTGGTTGTGGAAAACCAATAAAACAGGGCAACAACGGGATTGAAAGTAAAAGTGTGCAGTTGGTAATTGCTTTTTATATTACCTATCTTTTATATTCCATAGTTTCATATTTTATTTATAAGGATGAAGTAACTTCCCTTAAAACCGAAATAACAGTCGAGTTTATTTTTATTGCCCTTACGCTAATCTTTAGTGCGTTTGATGCAAAAAGAATTCTCGCTTTATTCAATAATAAATACATTTCATGGCAAAGTTTGGTCTTTGCTATTTTTTTTCCAATTTTTTCAGCAGTAATAGTTTATGTTGGTGTCGAAGGATTAAATTCTTTCTTGTTTGAAGAAAACGACAATATTTTTTACGAATATGCAGCCTACGATAACTATTTATTTTGGGCAGTATTGTTCACTGTAATTTTTCCGCCAATTTTTGAAGAATTGGCTTTCCGCGGATTTCTATTTAATCAATTAAGAAATTTTGCAACTCCCTGGGTAACCATTATAGCCACGGCATTCATTTTTGCACTTATCCATTTTTCCTTTATTTCCATTTTATGGATCTTTCCATTTGGCTTGGTATTGGGTTATTTAAGATATAGATATCAAACCCTTTGGCTTGGAATGATTATTCATTTTATCCATAATCTATTGGTCTTAATGCTGGATTATTATTATTTCCAAAATGATCCACTCAAGGATTTATTTTTATAATTATTAAATTTTACGCTTTTCTATAGCTTGTGTAGTACTCTTCCATCAAATTCATTAAGGCCGTTACCAAATCTTTGGTTTCCAGCAATAGGCTGAAATACAACGTAGTATTTTTCGGGCTCGATTCTTCTGTACGGGTGCGTGCTATTTGCTTTTCAATTTTATTTGAAAGGCTTTCAAATATTTCATCTTTTTTCTCCAGTACATTCCCGATGCGTTGGAATTCCTTTTTGTGGAAAATATCCTCAATTTCATTGAAGAGTTCTTCCAAATGGTTGTCTATTTCCTGAAGATCTTTAATTTGGTTGAAACGAAGCGCCTTGTGGTTGTTGTTAACGTGCTTGTAACTTGCTTTAGAAATAAACTCCAAAGACTGCACCACATCAGTCAAATACCCCAGAATTACGATATAGAAATTGCTTCCGCGAACGCTGGTTTCATCCAGATTTTTAATGAAATAGAAAATATTGTCGCGCAGCTCTTCAACTTCATCATTTAACTTGTTTACGCCTTTTTTGCTCTTCTTTAATTTTTTGGTATCCTGCTTGGCAAGTCCACGGAGCATATCGGTATAAATTTTATTGGAACGCGAAACCACATTACTTATGTTTTCTGCGCTTTCCTGAATTATACCCTGTACGGTTTTGCTTTCAGTTTTCTTTAATCCGCTCTTGTCCAATTTTAGTTTCACTTTGTTTTTATGTGAAATGTAATTGCGAACCAACAGCAGTATAGCCAATAACAACAATACGGCTATCATTGCGCCTCTTCCTATATATATTAAATAAGTTAGCGTTCCCGCTGCAACGAATGCCACAAATGCGGTAAAGAACCAACCTCCAATTACGTTCATTACCCCGGCTACGCGATACACTGCGCTTTCACGCCCCCAAGCCCTATCGGCCAAGGAAGTTCCCATCGCAACCATAAATGTTACGTATGTAGTGGAAAGTGGCAATTTCATAGAAGTTGCCGTGGCAATCAAAATTCCGGCAACCATCAGGTTTATGGAGGCACGGATCATATCAAAAGCGGGCAATTCGTACGTTTTGTGTTTCGGCAGATTTACTACTGGTTTTTCAAAACGCTTATCTATTTTCAGTTGAAGGGATTTAGGAATAATAAACTCAAAATATGTTGCCAATTGCGTGCTTGATTTTACTAAAAATCTTGAAAGCATATTTGGGCTAAATTTTTCATGGCCTTCGCCTTGGCGTGCAAGGTCTATTTCTGTATCAGAAACGGTACGCGCTTTTTTTGAAAACCATAGGGTAAGTACCATTACACCCCCTGCAATAAATAGAAGCAAGGGTTCTGCGGGAACCTGCTCGGCAAGGCTTTGCATTGTATAATCTGAAGCTGCCACACCAGAGGCTGCCCAATCTATATAACTGTGGTATGCTGCCATTGGCACACCTATAAAGTTTACCAAATCGTTTCCTGCAAAAGCCAAAGCAAGGCTGAAAGTACCTACAGCAATTACTATTATGAGGATGTTCTTTTTGAAAATCATCATAAAAAGCTGTGAGAAAACAGTCCAAAAAATAAAACTTCCACCTATTAATAACCAAGTGTCACTTTCAACAATATCTTTAAAACTTCCGTAAAATGGCGTGCCTTTTAATCCTTTTACAAGAATGAAATAACTGATACATGTAAGTGCCAAGCCTCCGAAAATAGCCCCGAAATATTTCATTTTTCGCTCTACGTGGAATGTAAATACCATCCTAGACAGGTATTGAACAATTGCTCCAACTGTAAATGCAATCACGACCGAAAGTAGAATTCCTGTTATGATTTCTACCGCTTTTTCGGTATTGATGTATTTTGTAATTGCCGAAATCGTTTCCGCGTCGTTGTGGCCTATTTTTATAAGCGCCATGATAACGGCAGCGCCCAAAAGTTCAAACACAATGGAAACCGTTGTAGATGTTGGTAAACCTATTGTGTTGAAAAAATCCAGCAGTAAGATATCGGTAATCATTACGGCCATGAAAATTATCATGATTTCATCAAAATAAAATTCACTGGGAACAAAAATTCCTTTTCGGGCAACTTCCATCATTCCGCTTGAGAAAACGGCTCCAATAAATATCCCCAAACTGGCAATAATCAAGATGGTTCTAAAGGAAAGGGCTTTAGAGCCAATGGCCGAATTCAGGAAGTTTACGGCATCATTACTCACGCCCACAACTAGATCTGCAATTGCAAGTGCGGCAAGTGCAACAATCATCAATAAATAAATATTATCCATTCTAGTTTTAATTAAGTTGGTGCAAATTTCCCATATAAAATAGGATTGATTGTTACCAAATTGTTATCTGTACTTTTCTTAAAAATGTAGGTCGAAGCCAAGCCTGTACTCTATAAAATTGCTTTCTCCGCCCATGGTTGAATATGTTAAATCTGTTTGAACTTTTAATTTATGCCCCACAATATATTTTGAACCTCCCAAGGTAAATTGGTTTTCTGTTTCGTTTGTTGAAAATGTATTGTCTGGCATAATAGTGGTAAAGCGGCCGGCAATTTCCCAATTGGTTTTAAATACATATCCGCCTTGAAAATTAAAGCCTTGGCCGGTATAAACTTCTTGTTCTGTAAAAGTCCCGTCGCTGTTGGTTGCTATTGGATTTTCCGCATCGCGGTAACTGTATTCACCCATTAATGAAAATCCATTGTATTTGAACATAGCATCAATAAAGATTGTACTAATATTGGTTTCATAAAAACCTACGTCGTTTCGCATATAATTGCCTTGGTTGCTTCGGGTTTTTACCGCATCTACGTTTAAATCATAGGTGGCGCCAATGGCAAGTTTCGGTGTATTTTCTCTATAAATATCACCGCCAATGTAATCTCCTTTTTTGATGAATTCACCAAAAGGCAGTATTTCTACCCGGCTTGTATATTGAAAACTACCAAGATTTCCTGTGATTACATTTCTGCCCTCTCCCTGTGAAACGGCAAACATTTCTCTTATAAGAAAATTTTCAGAGGCATTAAAACGGTGCCGCAGTTGTATCCCCAGGTCCCTGTCAATATTGAATATACTATTAAGTTGGGAACGATCTATAAACTGAAGGTTTGCAGAAGAAATTACTCGTTCTCGGTTTCCGGGAAGTTTGGTCTGTCCGGCCCATAGTTCGAAATTGTCATAAAACTCCCACATTACAACCGCGTCATAAATAATTCGAGGTGAGTTTCCAGTGAATTCTGAAGCGCCTGAAATATCTTGATTTGAAAGGCCCAATTCAATTTTATAGCGAAGTTTTGGCGAATAGGCAAATCCATCAAACTTTAGTCTTGCGCGACGGATTAGAAAGCTTTGTTCTGGTTTTCCAAATTGGGTTCCGTCATGGCCCCAAAATGAATTGGCGCGAACTTGAATCCTTGGCGCAAAACGCAGGCTCCAAGTACTGTCCTTGCCCACAATGTTAAGCATTCCATCACCAAATTTCGGAACACCTATTTGTGAATGGACCACGGAAACACATAAAAACAGAAAACCAATAAAGAAGATGTTCTTTAGGTGCATTTTTTTAATCGATCATAGTTTTTGTCGCTACAAAGGACTAAAATTTATACTTATTAAATGTTTCCATAATGTTAAGCGACGTTTCTTTTGGCTCCTATAAATTTAATAAAAAAGGGCTGTCTATAAAAACAGCCCCATTTGAAAATCTAGTCGACAAAAACTAAACGATTTCAAAAATTGCCCAATATAATAGGCAATTACAAAGAAAATCTATCGATGATAACTTGGTGTGAAATTAGCTTTACCAAATCATTAAGATATTGATTGAATTTACTTTAAGATTTTATAAACAATTGTGATAAAGGAAGTTAAGCGCTTAATGTTAAGTTAACGTTACCAAATGGTTTCGTAAGCGTTAATTTTGTAACTTTGGGTATCTAAAATTTTAAAACTCTTTACAATGAAAAATATACTCACAATATTAGCTCTTGTTTTCATCGCTTCTGCAAGTATGGCCCAAGACAATAAAAAAAGCACCTACGTACTAGATGGTGATGTAATAGAAGCTACAATTTTTCACGATAACGGAACGGTTGCACAAACGGGTTTTTTCACCCCAGATAACAAACTTACCGGAGAATGGGTTAGTTATGATTTAAATGGAAACAAAACAGCCGTGGCACAGTACAACAATGGTGAAAAAGTAGGGACGTGGGTATTTTATCAAGGTGATACCAAAAAAGAAGTTTCTTATGATGATTCCCGTATTGCAAAAGTAAAAACTTGGACGGTTACTGATACATTCGTTGTTTCCAACAATCCTTAATTCTATAATTCTATAAAATTTTAATACGGAAAGAGCCTCTTTATTAAAGAGGCTCTTTTTAATTGTAGAATTAAAACTTAAAATTATTTGCTAATCCAATCCCACCCTGAAATATCTACTGCAGTGCCGTTAAACACATTGTCATTTGGAGTTACTAATGGTACACCGTTTACAATAATGTTTGCGAGCGGGCCATTATCTTTCATATCCACATTGGTTCCGTAATCTTTAAGTAAAATATTTGTAAAGGTTCCTCCAGATTGTTTTTTAAACTGAAGGGCAATTCCGCTCCCTGGGCTACTTGTGTTGATAGCTGTTAAGTTTACGAAAGAAGGGTTGTTATTATCGCCATCGCCTTCCAAAGCCGTAGAGAAACTTGAGCCATTGTTTAATATGTAAGTATTTGTAATAGTTCCGCTCCAGCCTTCTGTCCAGTCTACTGAATCATCTTCGTTGTTTTCAAAATATAAATTTGATGCAGAAACCGCTCCGCCAAAAAATTCTATTCCATCATCCGCACCATCAATTATAGCAACGTTTTTAATGGAAGTTCCAGATCCTACTGCGTAAAGTGTAAGCCCATTATATTGCGACTCTGAATTAATTTGAGCCCCTGCGCCACGAATTACCAGATAATCAATACTTCCGGAGTTGTCGTTATTGTTGGTTCCGCCATAAATAAGACCGCCTACTTCTGCAATGGCATCCACACCTTCTGTAGTTATACCTTCACCACAAAGCAAAAGCCCTCCCCAATCTCCAGGATTTCCGCCGGCAGATTTCATCACAACTGGATTGGCATTGGTGCCGTTTATTTCAATTTTTCCGCCTTGTTCTACAGCAATATATTTATCGGTTCCAGTTTCAGAAATTATAATTGTTCCTGCGGGAATAATTAATTTTCCGCCAGATTTTACAAGTGTAGTACCTTGAAGAAGATATACTAGACTTGCATTCAATTCAGTAGTTCCAGTAATTGTGCTTGGCAATACTGATGTATCTGAAGAATTTTCAGTAGCCCAAGAAAACATAGATAATTGTACGGTTGCAGGAGAATTGTAGCCGTTTGAAGGATCTGCAATTTCGCCATCAATGATAACATTTGATAATGGACCATTGTCTCTCATATCAATTCTAGTTGTATATCCCAAAAGTGAAAGACCGGTAATTGTTGCTCCAGATTCTTTTTTGAACTGTAGTGCGGTTCCGCCAATTGTTGAAACTGCTGTAAAGTTTACCAATTTTGGATTTCCGTTATCGCCATCAGCTTCTACCGCAGTGGAAAACGCTTTTGAATGGCTTACATAAGTATTGGTAATTGTACCATTCCAACCTTCTGTCCAGTCAACAGAATCATCTTCATTATTTTCAAAGTATAGATTTGAAACAGACACAGTTCCACCAAAAAATTCAACACCATCATCAGCACCATCTATTACTGCTACGTTTGAAATTTGTGTTCCAGAACCCACTGCATAAAGCGTAAGTCCATTGTACTGTGATTCTGAATTGATTTGCGCCCCAGCACCACGAATTATCAAATAATCAATTTTTCCGGAATTGTCGGCATTGTCAGTTCCGCCGTAAATAAGTCCGCCAACTTCTGCGGTTACGTTTACACCTTCGGTAGTTGTTGCTTTTCCGCAAAGCAATAAACCGCCCCAATCGCCAGCTGTATTATTTTGTGAGCGCATAACAACTGGGTTTGAAGAAGTTCCATGAACATCTATCTTTCCGCCTTGTTCTACGGCAATATATCTGTCTGTTCCCGCTTGCGAAATAATTACGGTTCCCGCTGGAATTGTCAATTTAGCACCCGATTTCACAAGGTATGGCCCGGTAACGGTGTATTGAACTGACGGATCTAAAATTCTATCAGATTCCAGAGAACCGGTAAGTTGCGTGTTTTCTTGTGGCTCGTCATCGTTTTGTGTAAAACCGTCGTCACTGCTGCATCCTATTAAAAATAGCGTGCTTACTGCAGCAATTGTAATTGCAAATTTTTTAAAGTTTTTCATTTTCATTTTAATTGAAGTTAGACATTCTTAGTTAAAAGGTATAGTTAAGGTTTAAGCCAAACCGTGCCCCACGCGTGTATGAAAGAACCGTTTCTTCCGTTTCAACATTTGTGGTACTGGGTTTAATTAATTGTGTTCTTTTTATTTCTGGGTTTAGGATGTTTTTTCCTGAAATTCCTATTTTGAAATTTTTGGTAATTTCCTTGCTGAGTATTAGATCCAGCGAAACAAATCCTTTTTCAATAATGGCATCGTTGTAATTGATGTCTCCCGATGTTTGAAATTCAGGCGCTCCCAAGGCATAAATTCTGTCCGAAGCAAAATTTCCCGAAACGGTAACTTCAAAAGGATTTTCGGTATTTGTGCTGAAATTCAATGATCCGTTTACAATCCAGTCTGAAGCTCCTTGAAGATCGGTCTCTGTCAATCCCTTGTAGCGAAATGTTCTTATGAAATTTCCTTCACTGTCAAAAACTTCTTTCAAATCCTGTTTGTGCCACATTCTGGAAGCATTCACATTTAATTTTAAATTGGGTCTTTCATCGCCGGAAATTAAATTTACGCGGCCTTCCACTTCCAGCCCATAAACTTCGGCCTCGTCCCCGGCATTGAAGTAAGAAAAAACTCCCGCCGAACCTCTGTCCTGGACTTTGTTTATAGGGTCTTCAATAAGTTTGTAAAATCCTGTCAGTGAAAAAAGCTGATCCTTTGATGGAAAAAATTCCCACTTCAAATCAAAATTTCGGTTTAGGGAAGCTTCAATATCTGGATTACCGCGTGTAACTTGGCCTACCGGAGAAACATATTCAAAAGGCGCAATTTCCTTAAATTCCGGAAGGGTAGTGGTATAGCTGTTTGCGAAACGGATGCTGTGCTTTTCATTCAATGCATACTTTACGTTGAAAGATGGAAATATCCTACGGTAGTCTTTGGTGGTGCTTCCTATTCTTCCCGGAAAGTTGTTTACGTCCCAATTCACATCAATATTATCCCTTTGGAATCTTAAGCCCGCCTGAACGGTTATCTTTCCTTTTACACCCGTAACATTTGTATATCCGGCAACAGATTGCATATCGCCCGTATAAAAATCTGGCGAAAGTGTATTTCGCTTTAAAAGTCCATTGTTGAAATTTTGTTGTTTAAAAATTTCTGAAATTTCATCGATGGATGCAGGGTTTGCAGCATTCGTTACCGTTTCTTCAACCCCGAAAAATTGTGAGCCGAAATCACGGGTTTTGTTTCTATACGTACCGCCAATGTTTATGTGGAAATTATTTTCTTCCTCGTCAATAATTTTAATCAAATCGTTTAATCGTGCATTGTATTCGGTATCTTCAATTTTCTGGATGCTTTTTCGTTGTTGAAAACCTCCTGTACGCCCCAATTGCACAAGGTTTTCATTGAAGTTTACTTCATTGCGGATACGGTTGGGCTCATCGGCACTTAAGAAGTTGTACCCTGCTGCCCAATCCAGTTCGTTTTTTTCATCTATTTTGTGCTCGCCGCTAAGCTGGGTAACGGAGAGCAACGTTTTTTTAATGTTCTGGTCGCGGATAAACTGCGACAAGCCTTCTGTGGGATCGGTTTCTTCAAAAATTATGGCCTCGCCCGAGCGACCGCCTTCAAACACTTCATCCTCAATTTTATTGATCAATACAGTATTGAATCTAATATCATTGTTATCATCCGCCCTGAATCTTATATGAAAAAGACCGGAAGTGGCTACTTCTTTGTTCCAGGTAATTGCATCCGGAATTACATCGTCTAGAAAATTTGAGCGATATTGTTTAAACGAACCCTCTCTGTACTCAAATTCTTCAGACTGGCCCGCGGTAAAAAGCACGCTCAGTTTATTCCCGATTTTTGTTCCCGCGCTTAAGGAATACGATCTGTTGATAGGAAAATCAACAACTTCAGGACTCCAGCTTTGGCCAGTAATGGCTTGGTTTGTAGGAACACTTTTTTGGTAAAACCCAATAGACACATCTTGATAGTTAGGCGAAACCTTAAAATTGTTGAACACGCCATCGCTCATCACATTTGTGTTTACAGATGCGCTTGCGCTCAAGGATAGTAGGCTGCTTCCCGAAAGTTCTTTCGTATTTATATCTATATTTCCCGAAGCCTGATCTGCAGATATATTGGGCGATGTAGTTTTGCTTACATCAACGCTTTCAATCATTCGTGTGGGGAAAAGATTCAGGTTTATATTTTTCCTTTCAATATTATCTGAAGGAATGGGGAGACCATTTAAGGTTGTGTATAAATATCTGTCACCAAGTCCACGGACAAAAACATCGCCGCTTCCATCGGTTTTTGATACTCCTGATATTTTTGTAGTTGCCCCTGCAGCATCAGAAACACCTAATTTTGATAATTGTTCGGCGCCAATACTCTCTTTAATTGCAATGGCTTTTTTCTGCTCCAGCAATAAGGCAACTTCACTTTCCCTGCGGGTTGTGGTTTTGATCACTACCTCGTCCAGCGCTGCTGCGCTTGCTCCCATCGGCACATCAATATTTGTAACTTTATTTGCGGTAACGGTTACATTATCTATCTCAACGGTTTCATATCCCACAAAGCTAAAAACCACAGTGTACGTACCGGGTTTCACATTTTCAATTGCATAAAGCCCGTCCATATCTGAGGTTATTCCTATTGTTGAACCTTTAATAAAAACATTGGCAAAGGGCAAAGGTTCGTTATTGTAATCCGTATCGGTCAATTTACCTACTATGGATCCACTTTCCTGTGCAACGGTTATTGCGGTAAAAAAGAAGAAAAAAAGGTTTAAAAAAGTTTTCATTTTTGTCGTTTGATTTATTTGTGCAAAGAAACCGGGCTTATGTAAAGCGGGTGTTAATTGGTTATTACCAATTCGTCATTTTAGAGTTAGCTAAATGTTAAGATGAAAGCAAAAAAATTAATTGGTTTGCTTTCTGAAAATAGTATCTTGCCTATTAAATTTTGAAAATTATGATGCAATGGGAACAGTTGCTTTCGCTGCGAAAACAAGGAGATAAAAACAAAAGATTACGAATTGAGGAAAACGAAACCCGCTTGGGTTTTGAAGTGGATTATGACCGGGTTATCTTTTCGTCCGCTTTCCGAAGTTTGCAGGATAAAACACAGGTAATTCCCTTATCAAAAACCTCATTTGTGCATACGCGTCTAACGCATAGCTTGGAAGTTTCCGTAGTTGGGCGCTCCTTGGGAAGAATAGTGGGAAGGGAAATTTTAAAGAAACATCCGCAACTACAGAGTGTTCACGGCTATCAATTCAATGATTTTGGCGCCATTGTGGCTGCGGCCGCTTTGGCGCACGATATTGGCAATCCGCCTTTTGGGCATAGTGGCGAAAAGGCGATTGGCGATTATTTTTTGAACGGAAATGGCAAGCGTTTTAAAGAGAAGCTTACCGAAAAGGAATATCAGGATTTAGTTGCCTTTGAAGGGAATGCAAATGGTTTTAAGATTTTAACGGAAACCAAAAATGGAGTGGAAGGTGGCCTCCGGTTAACGTATGCAACTTTGGGCGCTTTTATGAAATACCCCAAACAATCGCTTCCCAAAAAACCAACTTCCCATGTTGCCGATAAAAAATTTGGCGTTTTTCAAAGTGAAACAGAATTTTTTAGTGAAATAGTTACGGAGCTCGGTCTTTTAAGTAGAGGCAATAATGGCTATTCCCGACATCCGCTCACATTTTTAGTGGAAGCTGCTGACGATATTTGCTATACTATTATCGATTTTGAGGACGGCATAAATCTGGGATTGATTGAAGAAGATATTGCGTTGGAGTACTTAATCAATCTGGTTCGGAACAGTTTGAAAAAGGACATCTATTCACGATTAAAAACCGTACAGGATAGGTTGGCATATTTACGAGCGCTTGCTATAAATACCTTAATCGCGGAAGCCGCTGCAATTTTTATCGAAAATGAGGAAGAAATTTTAAAAGGAACTTTTTCCGAAGCATTGCTGGACAAAAGCCAGTATAAAGCACAAATAAGTGATATTATAAAAATTAGCGTGGAAAAAGTTTATCAAAGTACCGAAGTAATGGAAAAAGAAATTGCGGGGAATACCATATTATCAACCTTGCTCGATGCATTTACATATGCTATTGAAAATTTTTATGGCGGGAAGGCACGACATTACGACAAGCTTTTGCTAGCACTTATTGACAGCGAACGGTCTGAAAATCAAACAACTTATGGGTATTTAATGGAATGTTGCAACTTTATTTCCCGTTCAACGGATGGAAACGCGCTTCAGATTTTTCAGAAGATAAAAGGAAATTTGTAACACTTTAAATTAAAAAATGAAATTCAGAATGTTATATTTTGAAATTTATGATACTTTTATGATTCATTGAAAATTTAATCAAATCTATATTTATGAAAAAACTTTTCTACTTATTAATTCTTTTTGCATTCAATTTTTCCTTTGCGCAAGATTATTCTTCCGCGGTAAAATCGTATCTGCAAAATAACCGAGCACAATTTGAGTTGCAGCCCCAGGATATTTCTGATATCAACATTGCTTCCCAAAGTTTTTCGAAAAGCCTAAAAGCGACGACGGCTTATGTTGAGCAGCGCTTTGAGGATATTTCAATTTATAACACAAATTCTCCATTTGTCTTAAGAGATGGATCAGTTATAAGTGCGAAAGTTTCCTTTGTTCAAAATGTAACTTCAAAAGCAAATGCCACTGTACCCGCCTTAACCCCAAATATTGCTATAATCAAAGCGGCTAATGCTCTTGGTTTAAGGGTTCCTTCCAATTTAGAATTGCTTAGCGAAGGAATTGACAACACGTATATTTTCTCTAATGGAAATATATCTTTAGAGAATATTCCCGTACAATTGGTTTACCAAAAAATAGAAGCTACAAACGGCTTAAGATTGGCTTGGGACCTGAGCATTTACTTGCTTGATGCAAGCCATTATTACAGTGTTCGTATCGACGCCCTTACTGGGGATTTATTAGAAACTACAGACTGGGTTTCGCAATGTGGGCTGCCAGATTTTTCTGCAAACCACAACCACAGCAGAGCCAACGGCGAAAGCATTCTTTTTGAAGATGCTATGGCCTTAAACAAAAAACCGCTTGGAGGGGCTCAATACAGAGTTTTTGCATTGCCACTTAGAAATCCTAGCGATGGGGCAGATGCGATTGTAATTAGCCCAGAAAATGCTACGGCGTCCCCTTTCGGGTGGCACGATACAAACGGTGTTGCAGGTGCTGAACATACTATCACCCGAGGCAACAATGTCTATTCATATCTGGATTTATGTAATACTGATTCTGGAGATTCACCAGATGGAGGAGCTACTTTAAATTTTGACTTTCCTTTTAACTTGCCACAGGCACCCGCTGATATTAGAGACGCATCGGCGGTAAATTTATTTTATTTGAATAATGTTATTCATGATGTAATGTACCAGTATGGTTTTGATGAAACCAGCGGTAATTTTCAGGAAAATAACTACGGTAATGGTGGTTTAGGTGGTGATTCCGTTAATGCGGAAGCACAAGATGGCGGAGGAACCAACAATGCAAACTTTGCAACTCCGCCAGATGGAGGCAACCCAAGAATGCAAATGTATCTTTGGGGCGGAGGCACCGGCGCGGTTGCAGATATATTTACAATCAATGGCGGCCCTCTTGCGGGAACATATAGCGGGGTTGCGGCAGGTTTTGGAGCTGGAATTCCTAATAACCTAACTCAAGATTTAGTTTTGATTGAGGATGACAATGCGGGTGTTTCTACAGATCCCAACGATGGTTGTGACAATATTACAAACGGAGCTGCCTTAAATGGTAAAATTGCCGTAATTAGAAGAGGTGAATGTGAATTCGGATTTAAGGCTCTTGCTGCACAAAATAATGGTGCTGTTGCAGCTATTATCGTAAACAATGCAGCAGGTGCTCCACCGCTTATGGGCGCCGGAGTTGTAGGTTGCCAAGTTACGATTCCTGTTTTTTCCCTTAGTGACGTAGATGGTGAACCTATTATAACCCTGTTAGATGGTGGAGGTTCTGTAAATGGAAGTTTAAATGGAACCAATGTTCCAGTAAGTATTGACGGAAGCTTAGACACAGAAATTGTTGTGCATGAATATAGTCATGGAATCTCAAACAGGTTGACTGGCGGTCCCTCATCGGCCGGATGTTTAAATACGCAAACAACTCCAGAGCAAATGGGCGAAGGCTGGAGCGATTTCTTTGGGTTGGCAATGACTATCTATGCTGGAGATCAAGGGACGGATATAAGAGGAATGGCCTCTTATGCGTCGGGAGATCCTAATGGTATTAGAACATATCCTTACAGCACTAATTTTGCTGTTAACCCACATACTTATGACGATATTAAAACAGAAGTTGCCCCGCATGGAGTAGGGTCTGTATGGGCGGCTATGCTTTGGGAAATGACTTGGGATCTCATAACTGAGTATGGTTTTGACGAAGATATATATAATGGTACTGGCGGTAATAACATTGCCATGCAATTGGTAATGGATGGAATGAAATTGCAACCTTGCAGTCCTGGATTTATTGATGGTAGGGATGCAATTCTGGAAGCTGACGAAATAGCTAATGGAGGTGCAAATAGATGCCTTATTTGGCGCGCGTTCGCAAGAAGAGGTTTGGGGCTAAGTGCTAGTCAGGGTTCTTCTTCGAGCAAGACAGATGGTACTGAAGCTTTTGATGTGCCTGTAGAATGTCTATTGGGTGTGAATGACAATGGAAGCCTCCAAAACAACTTCATAATTTATCCAAACCCATCAAACGGTGAAATTAATATCAAATCAAGATATGACGTTGGGCAGACAACCATAACTATTTTTGACATAAATGGCAGAAAAGTCTTTAGTCAAAAAATGGATATTCAGAATACCACGAGTTTGAATGCAAGCGGTATTAATTCAGGTATTTATTTAATTAAAATTGAAAGTGAGGAATATTCACAAACTTCCAAACTGATCATTAATTAATTAAGTAATCCCAAAATTGTTTTATTAAATAATAAAAGGAGGCCTTGAACGGGCCTCTTTTTAATTTGCTGAAAATCAATTTTTCCTAAAGCAAATGAATGAGAAAATGAAGAATGATGGAAAAACGAAGTGTTTATAAGTTTATACTTGTAAAAAATGTTAAAAAGGAAATTTTAAGAGGTTATATGTTCAATTTTATGATATTTTTATAAATTCTATTTTTGGAAATTTTAACTCAATATTTTCTTGGTCAAATTTCTGATCTTATTCACTTAATAAATATTTAATTTTAAACTTATGAAAAAAGTTCTTTACTTAATTATCATTTTGGCTGTAAACCTGTCATTCGCGCAGGATTATAGTGGCGTGATAAAAACGTATCTTCAACAAAACCGAACGCAACATTCGCTGCAGCAGCAGGATGTGTCTGACATTTCGGTGGTTTCCCAAAGCTTCTCAAAAAGCTTGCAGGCGTATAATGTGTACGTTCAGCAAAGACATCAAGGCATAAAACTTTACAACTCAAACTCCCCGTTCGTCATTAGAGACGGTGCTGTACTGAGTGCAAAGCTGTCTTTTACAGAAAATGTTTCGGCTAAGGTGAATAGCACTTCGTCTTCTATTTCTGCAGCAAATGCGATATCCAAAGCTGCTAGCTGGCTAGGACTTCAAAATCCCTCAAATTTAAACTTGGAGGAAACACTTTCTGACCATAGTTATGTTTTTTCCAATGGAAACATTTCGTTATACAATATTCCTGTAGAACTTGTGTATCAAAAAATGGATGATACAGGAGCTTTAAAACTAGCTTGGGACTTGAGTATTTATCTTTTGGATGGCTCACATTACTATAATGTTCGTATAGATGCCCTATCAGGAAATCTTTTAGAGACTGATGATTGGGTAGTAAGCTGTAATTTTGGTGAAGGTGCGCACTCGCACGTTTCAACAGAAAGTGTGCTTTTTTCAAATAAAACTGAAAATGCTGGGGATTCTACTTTAGGCGGTGCCGCTTATAGAGTGTTTCCATTGCCTTTAATTGGGCCGAATGATGGCGATGACCAACTAGTTGCCGATCCTTCTGACCCGGTTGCTTCACCTTTTGGATGGCACGATACGGATGGTATTGCAGGTCCAGAATTTACTATTACACGTGGAAATAATGTAATTTCCCAGGAGGATATTAACGGTAATAATGGTGCGGGAGCCACCGCTGAAGGAGGCCCAACGCTCCAATTCGATTTTCCATTTAACCTACCTCAGTCACCCAGTTCTTTTACTGACGGTGCAATCACAAATCTGTTTTATATGAATAATATAATGCACGACGTGATGTTTCACTATGGTTTTGATGAAGCCAGTGGAAATTTCCAATCTAAAAATTACACGAATGCTCCAGGTGAGAATGATTTTGTATTTGCAGACGCTCAAGATGGTAGTGGAATTAACAATGCGAATTTTGCTACTCCTCCAGATGGTCAAGCACCAAAAATGCAAATGTATCTTTGGACGGCTCCAGGAGAAGTGCTTGGAACCTTTATGAACGTAAATGGAGGGCCATTGGCAGGAGAGTATTATGCATTTGATTCAAATTTTGCTAACGGTGTACCGCTACCTCCCACGGCAATTACTGGAGATTTGGCATTGGTGGTCGATGACAACTCTGGAAATTTTTCAGATCCTCATGATGGATGCGATAATATTTTAAATCCCGCAGAACTGAATGGCAAAATTGCTGTTTTAAGATGGGGCGGATGCAATGGTCCATCCAAAGTAAGCAAAGTAGAAGCAGCTGGGGCCATTGCGGTAGTGGTAGTTAACAATTTACCCACAGATCCAATAGTTATGGTTGGTAGTACTGCTACCTTAAATATTCCTGCAATAATGATTTATCAAACGGATGGCGAGCCTATCATAACGGCATTACAGAATGGCGATACAGTGAACGCAACATTACGTGATGATGGATCAGGAAACGATCCATTTCAAAGAGATGGGGATCTTGATAATGTGGTTATAGCTCATGAATATGGACATGGCATTTCAAATCGCTTAACAGGAGGCTCTGCAGCAGCGGGATGTTTAAATTATCTTACTACACCTGAACAAATGGGTGAAGGCTGGAGTGATTATTTTGGGTTAGTCATAACCATGAAAGCCGATGAAAATGAAAATACACCACGAGGAATTGGAACATATGATGTTGGAGAAGGAGTAGCAGGAAAAGGAATAAGAACTAAAGTATATTCTAAAGATTTTACTCTTAACGATTTTACATATGATGATATTAAAACTCAGGCAGTACCTCATGGAGTGGGTTCTGTGTGGGCAACAATGCTTTGGGATCTAACTTGGGATTTAATAAATGAATACGGCTTTGACCCAGATATTTATAATGGAAATGGTGGTAATAATATTGCTCTTCAACTTGTTATTGATGGTCTTAAATTACAACCCTGTAGTCCAGGTTTTGTTGATGGCCGAGATGCAATCCTGGAAGCTGATGAAATTGCAAATGGAGGAGCAAATAGATGTATAATTTGGCGAGCATTTGCAAGACGCGGTCTTGGATTAAGTGCAAGTCAAGGAAACTCTAGCAGCAGATCTGACGGTACGGAAGCTTTTGATGTTCCTGCAGATTGTGAACTGGGAGTTTCTGATATTAAAACCCAAAATTTCATTATCTATCCAAACCCTTCCAATGGGAACCTCACTATAAAAACTAGAATCGATGTTAGGGAAGCTACCGTTTCAATTTTTGATATGAACGGAAGAAAGGTTTTCTCAAAACAAATAGAGCTTTACGGCAGCGCAAACGTAAACGCAAGCAACCTTCATGCAGGAATCTACTTGATGCAAATTGAAGGCGGTGGCCGTTCTCAAACATCTAAATTGATAATTAATTAAAATAGATAGCTTAATAAACTGAAAAGAGGCTCTAAATTGAGCCTCTTTTTTTATAGATAAGTTTTTATAAATGCATGAATTTCTTTTGAAGAAATCCCCGTCTTTTCCTTTAATTCATCAACGGTACCATGATCTGGAAAAATATCGGGAATGCCCAATATTCGAATATTATTTTTATAATTGTTTCTAGCGGCAAAGGAAGCCACACTTGTGCCCAATCCACCAACTGTGGTTCCATCTTCCACAGTAATTATGGTTTCGTATTTTTTAAAAACCTTGTGCAGTAAGGTTTCATCCAAAGGTTTTAAAAATCGCAAATCAACAATGCCCACTCTTTCTTTTTCAGGAGTAGTTAGTAAATCTAGCGCCTCTTGTGCATTTTGATTTACAGTTCCTAGGGTTAAAAGAAGAATTTCACTGCCTTCCTTTAAAATTTCTCCCTTCCCTATATCAATAGATTTAAAGGGTTTCTGCCAATCCAATATAGTTCCCCTTCCTCTAGGATACCGAATAAATATAGGCAAATCGAGCCCTTTCTGTGCTGTAAATAGTATGTTACGCAATTCAATTTCATTTCGTGGCGCAAAGATGATGAGGTTTGGAATACAATTCAAAAAAGCCAAATCAAAAATACCGTGATGGGTAGCGCCATCTTCCCCAACAATTCCCGCACGATCCAAACAGAAAACAACCGGTATTTTCTGCAAGCAAACATCATGTATTACTTGATCGTACGCCCGCTGCAAAAATGTAGAATAAATATTGCAAAAAACAGTTAATCCCTGTGTGGCCATTCCAGCAGCAAAAGTTACGGCGTGCTGTTCGGCTATGCCAACGTCAAACGCACGTTCAGGAAAGGCATCTATCATAAATTTTAGGGAGCTTCCAGTAGGCATGGCTGGAGTAATACCAATAATTTTTTTATTTGTTGAAGCAAGTTCAACCAAGGTTTTTCCAAATACATCCTGAAATTTTGGAGGAAGATCTCTAAGACTTTTAGGTGCTAAGTCGCCCGTTATTGCATCAAATTTTCCCGGGGCATGATACACCACTTGGTTTTCTTCGGCTTGGCGTAACCCTTTTCCTTTTGTGGTTATTACGTGGAGTACTTTGGGCCCTGTAACATTTTTCAAGCGTTCCAATTCTGAAATAACAACATTCAAATCGTGGCCATCTATCGGTCCTGAATAATTGAAATTTAAAGCTTCAAAAATATTATCTGTTTCCTTGGCGCCATCAAATTTCACTTTGGTGAAATATTCCTTCAATGCTCCCACACTGGGGTCGATGCCGATGGCATTGTCGTTCAGGATAACCAACAGATTCGTGTTTGTAACACCGGCATGGTTTAGAGCCTCAAAAGCCATTCCGCTGGCGATGGAAGCATCACCCACCACAGCAATATGCTGTTTTTCTTTCTCACCATTTATTTTTGAAGCAATGGCCATTCCCAAAGCCGCAGAGATTGCAGTGCTGCTATGGCCAACACCGAAAGCATCGTAAACACTTTCGGCTCGTTTTGGAAAACCGCTTAGGCCTCCCAGTTGTCGGTTAGTATGAAAAATTCCCTTTCTCCCCGTCAAAATTTTATGCCCGTATGCTTGGTGGCCCACATCCCAAACCAAAATATCATCAGGTGTTTTAAATACATAATGAAGCGCAATGGTAAGCTCAACAACACCCAGACTTGCGCCCAAATGTCCTTCTTTGGTGGCGATAACATTTATTATGAACTCACGTAGCTCCTTTGCCAGTTGCGGCAATTTTTTCTGTGGAATTTTCCGAAGGTCTTCAGGAAATGAGATTGTATCTAGCATATTTTTTGTCACCGTGTAAAGATACAGTTATTGCGAATTTGTTAATTGATGAATTCGTTAATTTGTTAATTCGTAAATTCGTTTTTTAAAATTTCACCTTTAAAATTCCAAAAATTTTGAGTGTAATAAATCCCTACGACGACACTTATTTTATGAAACGGGCGCTTCAGGAAGCTGAGGCAGCTTATGAAAAAGAAGAAATACCTATTGGGGCGGTAATCGTTATAAACAATCAAATTATTGCCCGTTCGCACAACTTAACCGAAACTTTGAACGACGTCACGGCACATGCAGAGATGCAGGCCATTACGGCTGCAGCCAATTATTTGGGTGGTAAATATCTAAATAACTGTACACTTTATGTAACCATTGAACCTTGCCAAATGTGTGCAGGAGCTTTGTTTTGGAGCCAAATTTCTAAAATTGTATATGGCGCAAGAGATGAACAGCGCGGGTGTATTGCCTTAAATACCAAACTGCATCCAAAGACAAAAATGATAGGTGGAGTAATGGCCGAAGAAGCTTCACAACTGCTAAAACGGTTCTTTATAGAGAAAAGAAATTTAAACTAAAAAAAAGCCTTTCATTTCTGAAAGGCTTTAGAAATCCAAAAACGTATATCTTTTAGTCGTGAATTACGCGAACTTGAGCCGCAACACGTCCTTTTCTTCCTTCTTCTTCAACATATTCTACTTTGTCACCTTCGTTAAGGGCTTCACCGTTTAGGCCTGTTACGTGTACAAAAATGTCTTTTCCGGTATCATCATTTGTGATAAATCCGTAGCCTTTAGATTCGTTAAAAAATTTTACTGTTCCTTCCATTTTAAATAAAAAATATATTAATAATTAGATACAAATGTAAAATAATTATGATTTCATGTGTTAACAAAATGAAAAATTTTTAGAAACGCTGTTTCATTATATCTTTTTTTCCTTCTGATAATCGCGCATTTTTTTAATATTCTCTTTGGTAAGCATATATTCCTTTACGTTTCTGTTTCTCCATCTATAATAAATGAACAGTGGCATTAAAATGAAAAACCCTGCCATTAAGCTAAGACCAATTATTAAATTTCCGGTCGCTTCATCTTCAGATTTTATAAAGAAGCCAACCCCCAAACCTATCAGTACGGCGATAAATAATATTATAATGACATATTTCATTTAATGTGTTTTTAATTCTGATTATTTCCCAGAAAAATCAATCAACTTTCTGCGGTAAGCGGTGAGCAATTTCGATTTTGAAACAAATCCGTAATACGCGCCATTTTTTATAACGGGAAGATTCCAAGCGCCGGTGTCCTGAAACTTCTTCATAACATCCGTCATTTTATCTTCTTCCAAATTGATAATATCTGGCGGACTGTGCATCAGCTCACTTGCTTTTACTTCTGTATATAAATTTTGGTCGAACATAACCGGGCGCAAATCATCAAGCAAAATTATTCCTTTTAGGGCATTCGTTTTTTTATCGAGCACAGGGAAAAGATTTCGTTTTGATTTTACCACTGCCTGATGCACAATTTCCCCAAGTGTCATTTGGGGATAAATGGAGATAAAATCGCTTTCTATCACCGTAGTAATATCCATTAATGTTAATACCGCGTGATCTTTATTGTGCGTAATTAGATCTCCCTTTTTGCCCAATTCCATGGCATAAACCGAATGCGGAATAAAATATTTAGTGATTGAAAATGAGATGGCCGCTGTTATCATCAATGGAATGAAAAGTTCGTATCCGCCGGTTACTTCCGCAATTAAAAATATTGCTGTAAGCGGCGCGTAGAGAACTCCAGCCATTAAACCTGTCATGCCAACTAAGGTGAAATTACTTTCTGAAACTCCATTGGGAAAAAGCCCACAATTATTTAGAATTTTTGCCAGCACATTGCCCATTATACTTCCCATAAAAAGTACCGGTGCAAAAATACCGCCAACGCCTCCCGCTCCAAAAGTTAGCGCACTGGCTATAATTTTGAAAAAAACCAATCCAGCCAAAAGCGCAATTACAACCCAAATACTACTTAATTCCAATTGAAAAATATTGTTTTGTAGTGCTATTTCGGGATTTCCTTTTACCAGATTGTTTATTACATCAAAACCTTCACCGTAAAGAGGAGGAATAAAATATACGAGTATTCCCAAGCCCACACCTCCAACAAGTAGGCGCTTGCCTGGGGAATTTATTTTTTCAAAAAACGATTGTATATAGGCATATATCTTTGTAAAATACACCGAAGTAAACCCAGCTGCCAATCCCAAAATCATATAAAAAGGAACATCGCTCAAATAAAATGCATCTGTGTTTTTAAAGGGAAGCAAAATATCATTTCCGAAGAAAAAATAAGAGGTAAGAATCCCAGAAATAGAAGCCAATAAAAGCGGAAGCATGGATGCCAATGTAAGATCCAAACTAAATACCTCAATCGCAAAAATAAGTGCCGCGATGGGCGCCTTAAAAATAGAGGCCATCGCTCCGGCCGCAGCGCAACCAATCAATAAAGTTCTATTTGCTTGGTTTAAATGAAGTACCCTCGACAAATTTGAACTCAATGCCGCGCCAGTTGCAACTGTTGGGCCTTCCAGTCCCACAGAGCCTCCAAAGCCAACGGTTAAAGGAGCGGTTAAAATACTCCCAAGCATTTGGTAACGTTTAATAAAACCTTTCTTTTTTGAAATAGCGAAAAGGGTGGAGGGTATTCCGTGGCTTACTTTATTGCGAATTATATATTTAATAATAAGATAGACAATGGTTAGTCCTAAAATTGGAAAGATAAAATAGAAAGCAGTGTGATAATCCTCTATCAAATTACCTTCCAATAAATGCTGAATAAAGTGCGTAAGGTTTTTAAGAATTACCGCACCAACGCCCGCCAAAAAACCCACCACAATGCTTATGATATACACAAATTGGGTTTGGGAGATATATTTTATTCTCCAAATAAGGAAGCGGGTTAATAAAGTTCTTTTTTGTGTTGGCATTGGTTTTCCAGTTCCATTTCTAATTTTTCAAAATCTTGTGGGAAGATTTGATACAACGTTTCCACATAATCCCTATTGTTGTAATATCCATTCGCAAAATCTTCTTTTGCGCCAGCTAGCAAATTCTTTGCGGTTTCACAGTCTTTATTTTCTTTCAAAATTACAGCTTTATAATATTTTCCGTCAGCGGAACGGTCTTTATTATAAAAAAGAAGTTTATCAAAATTCCGCAAAGCTTCGTCAAAATTGTGTTTTTCATAATATGCAATTCCTCTATAAAGAAAGGCGGTTGGCTCTGCCCAATCTTCACCGCTTTCTTCAGTAATTTGGATTAAGTATTTATTAAAATAACTGATTGATTTTTCGAAATCTTTCAATCCAAGATAGGCAATACCGCGCCAATAATCTACGCTGTGGCCTTGTGGGGCATCTGTAAAATTTGGCGTCAGCGTATCTGAAGCGTCAAAATCTGCGATTGCCTTTTTATAATCACGGTAAAACCATAAATAATTGTAGCCTCTGTAAGGTTGCCAAATTGCGGCGTTGCATGCTACCGCTTTGTCCATTTCAGGTTTCCATTTATGAGGCATTCCACGTTTTAAATACGCAACCGAAAGTTCGCGAACTGCATCACAGTTATTGGGATCCATAGCGATGGCTTCTTCTATTCGGGTCATGCTTTTTGGTGAACCTTGCGAAAAATGGTTTCCGCTGTCAAAAATTTCGACAGATAACTTTATGCGTTCTTTGTTGGAAAGTGTACTATTCTTCTCTATTTCTGAACATGAAAATGTAAGAAATAGCACAAATACACTAAGGAAGTATTTCGGTAACTTCTCCATTTTCAATTTTATAGGAAACGTAATGATAATAATTTTTCGGCATTTCATCAACCTTGTATATTGCCCAATGCGCTGGATTTGAAGTTATTTTTAAAAGCTGGTTTACCATCTCTGTGGAATGCGAAACTTCTTCGAAATTTTCATTAATTTCAACAATCTCAAACCAACCGGGATTACCTTCGCAGTTTACCAAAAACCTGAAATTTACATAACCGGAATCTGTAAAGTCTTCGTTTTTATAAGTTTTTAAAACGTTTTCCTTAAATGTTCTTTTGTTGTATTGGTAAGCATCGAATGGCGCGCCGTGGTGGGTTTTATAAATTGTGCCGTCACCACATAATGAATAATTTTGGTTCAGTAGTGCGGTTTCTTGATCTATAAAGCCAATGTAGTATGGGTATTTTTCTTCATCCGCAGCAAATTTTCCATAATAATTATAGTAGATATAGGTGCTAAAACCAACAAAGGCCAAAACCAGGAAGCCGATAACGAGCGCCGTAACCTTTATTGTTTTTTTCCAATTCATCTTTAAAGCTATAAAAAAATCCCGCGTCAGCAGGATTTTTCTCTTAAGATTTTATTTCAACTTTTAAATGAAGTTCTTCCAATTGCTTCCCGTCAATTGGCGCCGGTGCATCAGTCATTACATCGCGACCTGCATTGTTTTTGGGGAAGGCAATAAAATCGCGGATGGTTTCCTGTCCGCCCAAAATGGCTACCAATCTGTCCAAACCAAAAGCAATACCGCCGTGCGGTGGAGCGCCGTATTGAAACGCATCCATCAAAAAACCGAACTGTGCCTTTGCTTCTTCAGGCGTAAAACCTAAATAATCAAACATCAATGCCTGTGTTTTTTTATCGTGGATTCTTATGGAACCACCGCCTATTTCGTTTCCATTCAAAACCAAATCGTACGCGTTTGCTTTTACTTCACCGGGATTTGTGTCTAAAAGTTCCAATTGTCCCGGTTTTGGGGAAGTGAAGGGGTGGTGCATTGCGTGGTAGCGGTTAGTTTCCTCATCCCATTCCAACAGCGGGAAATCCACAACCCAAAGTGGGGCGAATTCATTATTCTTTCTTAAACCTAATTGTTCTGCCAAATGCATACGCAGGGCACTCAATTGTGTTCTCACCTTGTTTTTAGCTCCGGAAAGTACGCAGATTAAATCGCCAGGTTTTGCGCCGGTTGCTTCTGCCCATTTTGCCAAATCTTCTTCGGAATAAAATTTATCTACGGAAGATTTATAGGTTCCGTCCTCATTGCAGCGAACATAAACCATTCCCATTGCGCCAATTTGTGGACGTTTTAACCAATCAATTAAATTATCTATTTCTTTTCTTGTGAAATTATTTCCGCCTGGAACAGCTATTCCCACCACCAATTCTGCTTGGTTGAAAACACCGAAATCTTTGTGTTGTGCTACTGTATTCAGTTCGCCAAATTCCATTCCGAAGCGGATGTCCGGTTTGTCATTCCCGTATTTTTCCATCGCTTCATCATAAGTCATTCTTGGGAATTCGGAAATTTCCACGCCATTTATTTCTTTCAGCAAATGTTTGGTCAAACCTTCAAAAGCATTCAGAATATCTTCCTGTTCCACGAAAGCCATTTCGCAGTCAATTTGTGTGAACTCCGGCTGCCGGTCTGCACGCAAATCTTCATCGCGGAAGCACTTTACTATTTGGAAATACTTGTCCATTCCGCCAACCATCAACAATTGCTTAAAAGTTTGCGGACTCTGCGGAAGGGCGTAAAACTGCCCCTCGTTCATTCGGGAAGGCACAACAAAATCGCGAGCGCCTTCGGGAGTTGATTTTATTAAATAAGGGGTTTCCACTTCAATAAATCCTTCTTTTGAAAGATAGTTACGAACCGCCATCGCAACCTTTGCACGGAAAATAAGATTTTCACGAACGGGTTTTCTGCGAATGTCGAGATAACGATATTTCATTCGCAAATCTTCACCACCATCAGTTTCATCTTCTATGGTGAAAGGAGGGGTTTCGGATTGATTCAGAATAGTTAATTCAGAAACCAAAATTTCCACATCACCGGTAGGCATATTTGGGTTTTTGGATTCGCGCTCAATCACGGTTCCCTTTATTTGGATTACGAACTCGCGGCCCAGTTTTGTGGCTTTTTCCATTACTTCCTTTGAAGTACGTTCCTCATCAAAAATAAGTTGGGTGATGCCGTAGCGGTCGCGAAGGTCCACCCAGACCATAAAGCCTTTGTCGCGGGTTTTTTGTACCCAGCCTGCCAAGGTTACTTCTTTATTGATATCTGCCGCGCGAAGCTGGCCGTTGTTGTGCGTTCTATACATTGTATTCTGAAAAAAATTGAGGTGGCAAATTTAATAAGTAATTAATGAATAGTTGTGGTTTTGAAGGGATTATTATTTTGGTGCATGGGATGCCACGAATACACGAATAATATTTAAAGGAAAAATCTGCATGTTTCTAAATTCTTACCGCTAATGATGTTTTTCTGTCGCGCAGAATCCTATTTTTTTATAAATTTTTTCATTTCAACTGCGCCGTTTTCATTTTCAATATTCAAAAAGTAAATACCATTTGTGAGTTGGGAAACATCTATTGAAGTTTGAGTTTCGAACGCTAAATTTTGGGTACTTAACAGTTTGCCTTCTATGTTGAAGATTTTTATTTTTAAATTTTCTCTTGGATTTGTTATGCTTACAAATAGTTCGTCTATTGCGGGGTTGGGGTAAAGCTGAAATTTAGTTTTTGGAAAGTCTGATGTTGAAAGAGGGTAGCTTTTAAATATCGCATAACCAAAAATGGCATTTTCCAAAGTAAGAACTACACCTGTATTGTCTTGAGTAATTGTGTACCAATATCCACCTCCAATAAACCCAAAATATTCATTTTCAAAGGAATTATGCTGCTGTATGCCACAATCGTTTGCGGTTGCATTAAAACTAATTGTGTTGAGTTCACCCCCAATGAATTCATAAGCACCGCTATAAGTATTGCAAGCTCCTTCACCATTAAATTGAAAATTTTCTGAAATTCTTAAATAAGGATCAATGGGTGGATTTATACTGGAAACATCATAATGAGTGCCCAAATCCGTACTCATTACTTCGTATAAATACCAATCATTTTCAAAAAGCCGGGAATCTTGCGCAAGGCTTGATTGAAAAATAATGATCGTGAGTAGAATGTATAGTTGTTTCATAATAAAAACTTTACTACAAAGTACAAAAAATCCCTTTGCGCAGTATTGCTCCAAAGGGATTTTTTAAATGTGATGGGCTTATTTAAGCAATCTTATCATTGTACGTTGCTTGTTTCGCCTTCAACTTTTTAAGCTCTTTCATTCTGCGCTTTTTTCTGAACTTTATCTTTGCACGGTTTACCAAATAGAACATAACCGGAACTACAATCAAGGTTAGGAATGTGGCGAAAATCAATCCGAAGATTACCGTCCACGCCAGCGGTCCCCAAAATATTACGTTGTCACCACCAATATAGATATTTGGGCTGTAATCTGTAAAGAAACCGAAGAAATCGATGTTAAGCCCAATGGCCAAAGGCACAAGCCCGAGCACAGTGGTTATTGCGGTAAGCAATACGGGGCGCAAACGTGATTTTCCCCCTGCCACGATCAAGTCAAAATACTGGCGTTTTGTGAGCATATCATCCTCATCCATTTCCAGTTCCTGCATTCTTCGGTCTATGAGAATTTGGGTATAATCTATAAGAACAATGGCATTGTTCACAACAATACCCGCAAGCGAAATGATACCCATCATTGTCATGATAATCACAAAATCCATTTGGAAAACCACAAGGCCAATAAACACGCCTGCCAAACTTAGTACTATGGCAGTCAAAATTATAATTGGCTTGCTAACGGAGTTAAATTGTGCGACGAGTATGAGCATAATACCGCCCATAGCATAAAATAGTGCCAAAAGCAGGAAGCCCATGTTATCTGCCTGTTCTTCCTGTTCACCGGTAAAGGCCAGATTTATATCTTTTGGAAGCTCGTAATTTTGTAGTTCGGTCTTTAGATCGTTTACAATTTCGGTTCCATTATATCCTCCAAGTACGTTGGAATATACCGTTATGGTTCGCTTTAAATCCTTTCTTTTAATAGAGCTAAAAGAAGCTGTATTGTTTTTTGAAACCATTGCTGAAATAGGTACCTGAACTATGTTCCCTTGGTTGTTTCGGAAAGTAATGGGCTGGTTGAACAATGCACTTTCGTCGTAGCGTGATTTTTCTGAAAGACGCACGTTTATTTCATAATCGTCATCACCTTCTTTATAAGTTGAAGCTTCTTCCCCAAAAATAGCACGGCGTAGGGTTTGGCCAATCTGCCCAGTGGAAATTCCTAATTGGCCCGCTTTTTCACGGTCCACGGTCACATCCATTTCGGGTTTACTTTTGTTTACGTCTATTTTGAGTTCCTCAATACCACTAATGCCCAAACCTTCTATATAGGAGCGCAACGCTTCGGCTTCGCGAAGCATTTCCTCATAATCCTCACCACTCAACTCTATATTAATTGGATACCCTACTGGGGGGCCGGCGGCATCTTTTTCAACAATGATGGATGCTCCGGGAAATCCTTTTACGGCCTCGCGCACTTCTTCCAAAACGGTACTACTCTTTACGCCACGGCGAAGTTGGAAGTCGCGCATGGAAAGGGTTATTTTTCCTTTTTGCGGCATTTCATTGCTTTGTCCTCCGTCCGTCTGTGGATTTCCAGCACCTTGACCAACTTGTGAAATGGCAGATTCCACCATATAATTGTAGCCATCGTCATTGTATTTTTCAATGGCATCAAAAACACGTTGCTCTACTTTTTTAGTAAGCTCGTTGGTTTTTTCAATGTCGGTTCCCTGTGGATATTCTATGTAGGTTATAATCTGGTTTGGTTCATTTTCGGGGAAGAAGAGTACATTGGGTTGTGCAACTCCTACCAAAATAAAAGACATAATTAAAAGCGCAATAGTTCCGAAGAAGAAAACGTAGGCTTTTTTTCCGCGCAAAGCGTATTTTAAGGTCTTCTCATAAAAATTCTCTAGTTTTTTAAGAGATTTATACTGAAAATATTCAACGGCATCTGCCAATACATATTTATACAACCAAAGTAAAAGCGCCGCAAGTATCGCTAAGTTTCCGAAACCTCGGAAAGCGGCCACATCCATTGCAAAACCTGCCACTAACAGCAATACTCCCACGCCCACTAAAATTAAGCTCCAGCGAATTAGTTTCTTCTTTGTAAGTGGCTCTTCTTCAGTTTTCATAAATTCTGAAGTAAGCATAGAGTTTATTATCAAAGCCACAAAAAGCGATGATGAAAGTACCACCGATAGCGTGATGGGGAAGTAAATCATAAATTTACCAATCATTCCCGGCCAGAGTCCAAGGGGGAAAAAGGCCGCAAGTGTTGTTGCCGTAGATGCAATTATGGGCCACGCAATTTCGCCCATTCCTTGTTTGGCGGCTTTTCGCGGAGACATCCCTTCGCTCATTAAAGTATATACGTTTTCAACTACCACGATACCGTTATCCACTAGCATTCCCAGCCCCATTACAAGCCCGAAAAGTACCATTGTATTGAGGGTAAAACCTAGTGATGATAAAATAAACAAGGACATTAACATGGAAAGCGGAATGGCGAAACCTACAAAAAGTGCGTTTCTAAAACCAAGGAAAAACATCAATACGATTACTACCAAAAGCACCCCGAAAATGATATTGTTTACCAAATCGTTTACTTGGTTTTCGGTTTTTATGGATTGATCGTTTGAAAGACTTATGTGCAGACTTTCGGGAAGATAGTTTTCCTGTTCCTCGGCGACTATTTCCTTTATCTGCTCTACGGCCTCGATCATATTTTTGCCCGCTCGTTTTTTTACATCGAGCATCACTACGGGCTCACCATATTCCCGGGCATAGGTAGTGGCATCTTTTTCCTTAAATTTTATATCGGCGATGTCTTTGAGAAAAATAATTCCATCGTCCTTTTTAACCACTACATTTTCAAGTTCTTTCGGGTCTTCAATTTCACCCGTAATACGAATGTTTTTCTGAACGCCATTTGTGATAATATTTCCACCCGAAATGGTACTGTTCTCACCTTTTATAGCATTAATTATATTGTCGAAACTTACCTGTGAAGCGGTCATTTTATAAATATCCACCGCTATTTCAACTTCCTTTTCCTCGGCTCCGCGAATGGTTGCTTCCTTTATTTGCGGAAGCAGTTCAATCTTATCCTGAAGATATTCGCCATATTCCTTTAATTTCTGCACGGGATAATCGCCAGTGAAGTTGATGTTTAGGATGGGCATTTCTTCTGAAAAATTCAAGTCAAACACATTGGGTTCTACCTTTGCACCATTTGTTAAGGTGGGCCAAGTTGTTTCAGATTTTACTTGATCTACTTTATCTTTTACCAACTGTTTGGCAACGGGAATTTCTACATTTTCCTCAAATTCAACAATTATAATGGAATAGTCCTGCAGTGTTGTTGAGGTAATTTCCTTTACGCCCCCAACATCTTTAAATTCCTCCTCTAAAGGTTCGGTAATAAATTTTTCCACATCCTCTGCAGAGTTACCGGGGTTTACGGAACTTACATAAATTTTGGTTTCAATAATTTCGGGGAAAGCCTCGCGAGGCATACTATAGTATGCAAAAGCACCCAAAAACAAGATGATGGCCATTACTACATAGACCGTCATTTTATTGTCAATGGCCCAGGACGAAATACTAAATTCTTTATACGGGTTCTTGCTCATAACGCAATTGGTTTCTTAGTTTTTGATTGTTACTTTCTGTCCGTCGCGAAGTGTTTTTGCACCTTCCTTAATAATGGTATCTCCTTTTTTGAGACCTGATTTTACTTCGGTGTGGTTTTCATACGAAAGGCCTGTTTCAAGAAGCACCCGTTTGGCAACTCCCACTGAGTCATTAACAGGTTGGTATAAGTAAGCGATGGTTTCACCTGCGGCATTTTCCTGCAAAATGTTTTCAGGTACGGTAATTACGTTCTCTGCGCTGTAATCATTCACTTTTACAGTCGCTATTAAATTAGGTTTTACTAATCCGTCTTTATTCGGAATTTCTATCTGAATATCAAAACTTCTGTTATTTGGATTGATGTAGTTGCTCACTTGGCGCACCGTTCCGGTAAATTCTTCATTGATGGAAGCTAGATTTACCTTTACTTGGGTTCCCTTTTTTATGTTTGTAATATAGGTTTCCGGAATGGAAGCCTTTACGTACATATTACTTAAATTCACCAAGCGGATGATGGGCGTTTGTCCCGGAACAACTACTTGTCCTGGGTCAGAGATAATCTCGTCCACTACACCGCTAAAGGGTGCTGTAATTACAGTTTTTGATAATTGTGTTCGCAATTGCTGGGTAACATTTTTTGCCGCTTCATAATTTGTTTTGGCTTGTAAAAACTGAATTTCAGATCCTATTTTTTGTTCCCAAAGTCTTTGTTGGCGCTCAAAGGTAGTTTGTGCCAAAGCCATTTGGGCCTCCTGCTGTGCTACTTGGCTTGAGAGGCCGCCATCGTCAATTTTTGCAAGTCGCTGCCCTTTGGAAACGCGTTGGCCTTCCTTAACATACACAGTGGTTAACACACCGGAATATTCTGCATTCAGCACAACATTTTGGTCTGTTTCTACATTTCCCTGTACTTCTACGTAATGTTTAAAAAGGGTGTCTTTTATAACTTCGGCAGTAACCAAAGCCGGGCGCTCCTTTTTTTCGTGGGTTTCAATGTATTGATTGAGTTTGTCGATCTCTGCTTTTAATTCCCGCTGTTGTGCGTTCATTTCTGCGCGTTTTGCTTTTACGGCAGTCATATCGCCCGAATCAATTACGGCATCGACAGATTTGCTATCACCGCCGCAGGAGGCTAAGGTGATTAAGGTTATAAAGAGTAGGATTGCTTTTTTCATTTGTTGATTTTTTAAAGTCAATTAGTTTATGAGTTGATGAGTTTTTAATATTTTCCCTTAATTTCTTCTGAAGTGATTCGCAGTTGCGGAATATTGAGAACGGTCTCAAGGTTTGCTTTTTCGTTTATCACTTCCAGCATAGCTTGAAAATACTGCTGTTGGGCAGTATATAACTGCGTTTGTGCCTGGCGAAGATCAAAACTGGTAGATAATCCTTCCGTGAATTTTATTTGGTTTTTGTTTTCAATACGTTCTGAAAGGGCAAGATTTTTCTTGGAGTTTTCATAATTTTCAATTGCGAATAAATAATTGCTTTGTGCTGTGGTTAAGTCCAGCTTAATCTGTTGCATGGTTTGTTCCAAATCTGTCTTTGCTTGGTCGAGTGCTATTTTTGTACGTTGGTTTGCCGCGCTTCTCAAGCCGCTACTAAAAATTGGAACATTTAAACTAACCCCCAATACGGATGACTGAAACCATTTCTGGTCACCATTTAAGAAGGTGAAATCATCACTATTTGCCGAAGCCCCATAATTAACAAATGCCGAAAGACGTGGAAGGTATTTGCTCTTTTCCAAACGGTTCTCAAAATAACGCTGCTCTACAAGATTGTATGCAATTTTATAATCCACATTCTCTTCAATGTTCATCGAAGCATTTAAAAGTGTAAGACTTATGTTTTGATTGGCAAGTTCGTCAAGATCATCTGTTAATGTTACTGTGGTTTCTACATCTATTCCCAATGCCAGATTGAACATTTGCTTTGCAATGGCTTGACTTCGTCGTGCATTGTTGAGCTGTGTTTCAATATCTAAAAGGGTTATTTCCAGTTGTTCTACACTTTCTTCTTCCGCAAGGCCATTCTCAAAAATTTTACGTGTTTCATTAAGATTTTCTGAAAGATTGGTTTTGTTTTTTTCAAAAATATCTATCAATTCCTGCGCTAACAAAACACTTCCGTAGGCATTGATAACGCCCTTTCGTACTTCGAGTCTTGTTTTTTCATTTGCATTTTCTGAATACCGTAAAAATGCCTTTGCAGCTTTTAAGCCCACAAGATAGCTTCCGTCAAAAATTAGTTGGTTTAAGGTCGCCACGGCATTTGCATTTTGTTTTGTTCCGAAAGTAACGGGAACAAAAGTACCGGGTTCACCTCCGGTAATTTCCGCGGGCAAAAGCGTGACAGGTTGTTTCAGATTGTTGTTATAAGAAACGTTTGCGTCTATCTGTGGAAGCCCGCTCGCCGTGGTCTCCCATTTTTGTTTTATGGCTTTTGCAATATCACGGCGTGCGTTGATCGAGGTATAATTGCTGTCTAGCGCAAAGCTTACCGCCTCCTGCAAATTAAATCTGTATTCTTTCTGTTGCTGTGAAAAACCTAAAGTTACAGATAGTAAGAAACTGAAAATTAAAAGTTTTTTATTCATTGGTTTGTTGCTCTTTGATGAATTTTTTTAGTGTGAGAAAACCTTCGGGGGTTACAATCCCGCGAATATGATATTCAAGATATTCTTCAGTCAGAAACTGGGTTGAAAATTTTTCGATGGGAAACAAATTTTGGTCTTTTATTCCGTGGATCCCCAAAAAATAAAGTCTTGAGATAAAATCTATATCAAGATTGCTTCGGTATAGACCTTTTTTCATACCTCTGCTCAGGTTTTTTCGGGTACATTCCATCATTTTTTCAAAATGGCTTTCCTTTATGTCTTCAAAAATTTCGGGATAATACTTTTGAAGTTGATACTGTGGCGAGGATTGTTCTGCCTCAATGGTTCCCATTACAAATTTTTTTATTTCGAACAATTCCTCGATGGGATTTTGCTCTAGCGAACAAATTTCATCAATGCCCGAAGTAATGTTCTGCAGCACATTGCAGGTGCATTCTTTAACGAGGTCGGTCTTGTTTTTAAAATGGGTGTAAATGGTTTTTTTCGAAATCGCCATTTCATTGGCTATATCGTCCATAGTAACACTCTTAAAGCCAAGCCTTAGGAACAGCTCTGTTGATTTTTGAATTATTTTTTCTTTCATAAGCGGGCGCAAAGATATATCAGGAAACGTTTAAAACAAAAATAGTTTCCTAAGTTTTATTTAATTTAACAGAAGCTTAACATGGGGGGATTTTGCCGCCATAAATTGTGTGCTTTAAAATGCTTGTTTTACTTTAGCCAAAATTTTTTATGCCCGATGGAAATTTTGAAAAATTACAATAACGTTCTCCAGGAATATCTCTCTGAAGCGGTTTCGCATAAAAAGCCATACCAGCTATACGACCCGATAAAATATATTATTTCTCTTGGGGGCAAGCGGATTCGACCTGCTTTGACATTAATGGTTTGCGATTTTTTTGGAACAGATTATAAGAAGGCGATGAGCGCTGCCCTTGCTGTGGAATTGTTTCATAATTTTTCGCTAATCCACGATGATATTATGGATAACGCTCCCCTGCGAAGAGGGAAGAAAACCGTCCATGAAAAATGGGATGTGAACACGGCAATTCTTTCGGGAGATGCTATGCTAATTCTTGCCTATCGTTTTTTTGAGAATTACGAACCACAAATGTTTCAGGAGCTTGCAAAATTATTCAGTGAAACGGCCTTGCAAGTTTGCGAAGGCCAGCAGCACGATATGGATTTTGAAACCCGTGACGATGTGACGCTAGTGGAATATATTGAGATGATTGACCGTAAAACCGCGGTATTGTTGGGGGCAGCGATGAAAATGGGAGCAATAGTCGCCGCTGTATCTGAAAATGACAAAGAAAATATTTACCAATTCGGAAGAAATTTGGGAATCGCCTTTCAGTTGCAGGATGATTATCTGGACGTATTCGGGGATCCAAAAACCTTCGGCAAACAAGTAGGCGGCGATATTATTTCAAATAAAAAAACCTTCCTCTATTTAATGGCGGTTGGCCAAGGTGCTTCAACACAAGCGGAAGAACTGGACCATCTTTACAGCATAAACCCAAAAGACCCAACGGATAAAATTCTAACCGTAAAAGAAATCTTTTTAAACTCCGGCGCCGCTGCGTCCACACAAAAAGAAATTGAAAAATACAGCAACCATGCGTTCTCGTTTTTGGACGGAATTAATATTTCTGAGGAAAAGAAAGAAATGTTCCGTCAGTTCGGGTATAATTTAATGCAGCGGAAGGTTTAGAAAGTTCACAAAATAGCCTTTTCTGCTACACACAGAATTGTGAATATTTTAAGATTTGCAGCTTTATAAATATGGGTATTACAGTCAGCTAGTTACTATATTTATTGTATTTTTGTACCGTTTTACAAAAAAAGACATTGCATATTTATCATGGATAAATTTTCCTTCTTAAACGCGGTACATCCTTCATATATCGCACAACTTTACGAAAAATATTTACAATACCCAGATAGCGTTGAACCTAGTTGGAGGGCCTTTTTTCAAGGTTTCGATTTTGGCTCGGAGAACAGCGCGCACGAATTTTTCGGCGTAAACGAACCGGAAGATTCTCCCCAGCTTGCAGGAGGTGAGAACTGCGAGGATGTGGTAAAGGAATTTCAAGTAATAAAATTAATAGATGGCTATAGAACGCGAGGGCATCTTTTCACAAAAACCAATCCTGTACGCGAGCGCAGAAAATATACGCCAACACTTGCTCTGGAAAATTTTGGGCTTTCGCAGCACGATTTAAAGGCTACTTTTAAAGCTGGCGAAATTATAGGTATTGGTGAGGCTACACTGGAAGAAATCATAAAACACCTTGAAAGTATTTATTGCGATTCTATCGGGATTGAATATATGTACATCCGCAAGCCAAATGAAATACAATGGATACAGCAGAAGCTGAATGTAAACGATAATCAGCCAAGTTTTTCAAAGGAACATAAAAAACACATTCTTAAAAAGCTAAACGAAGCGGTTGCTTTTGAAAGTTTTCTTCATACCAAGTACGTAGGCCAGAAGAGATTTTCGCTGGAAGGCGGAGAAAGTTTGATTCCTGCGTTGGATTCTTTAATTGAAAATGCAGCAGAAAAGGGCGTTGAGGAATTTGTTATGGGAATGGCCCACCGTGGGCGCTTGAGCACCTTGACGAATATTTTTGGAAAAAGCGCGAAGGATATTTTTAGCGAATTTGATGGAAAGGATTACGCACAGGATATTTTTGATGGTGATGTAAAATATCACTTGGGTTGGACTTCAAAAAGGAAGACCGAATCTGGAAAGGAAATCAATTTAAACATTGCGCCGAACCCTTCCCATTTGGAAACAGTGGGCGCAGTGGTTGAAGGAATAACAAGAGCCAAACAGGACGATCACCACAAAGACAATCCAAACAAGGTTTTGCCTATAATCGTTCATGGCGATGCCGCAATTGCTGGCCAAGGAATTGTGTATGAAATTGTGCAGATGGCGCAGTTGGAGGGTTATAAAACCCAAGGAACTATTCATATTGTGGTTAACAACCAGATTGGTTTTACCACAAATTATTTGGACGCACGATCGTCCATTTACTGCACCGATGTTGGTAAAGTGACCCTTTCGCCAATACTTCACGTAAATGCTGATGATGTGGAAGCCGTAGTGCACGCCATGAATTTTGCGTTGGATTTCAGAATGGAATTTGCGCGAGATGTTTTTATAGATCTGCTGGGTTATAGAAAATATGGGCACAACGAGGGTGATGAACCCCGTTTTACGCAGCCAAAACTTTACAAGGCTATTTCAAAACACAACAACCCACGGGATATTTACGCAGAAAAACTTATTTCCGAAGGTGTAATAGATAAAGGATATACTGACAAACTTGAGCAGGAATTTAAAGACAAGCTTGAAGAAAATTTAGAAGATTCCAGAAAAGAAGATAAAACTACCATCACGCCATTTATGCAGGATGAGTGGAATGGTTATGATTATGCCGAAGAGGATAAAATGATGGAAGCGGTCGATACAACATTTGATTTGAAGAAACTGGATGAAATAGCCGAAGTAATTACCAAACTACCCGAAGATAAAAAGTTCTTAAAAAAGATAGCAAAACTTGTTGAGGCAAGACACAGCATGTATTTTGAAGACAATAAGCTCGATTGGGCCATGGGCGAATTGCTTGCCTACGGGACGCTTTTAAAAGAAGGCCACGACGTGCGTATGAGCGGACAGGATGTGGAGCGCGGAACGTTTTCGCATCGCCACGCCGTCATAAAAGTTGAGGATAGCGAAGAAGAAGTGGTGCTTCTAAACAATTTAAAAGGCGACCAAGCCGATTTTTATATTTACAACTCCCTGCTTTCAGAATATGGAGTTGTTGGGTTTGATTATGGATATGCAATGGCAAGCCCACAAACTTTGACGCTTTGGGAGGCACAATTTGGCGATTTCAGTAATGGAGCTCAGATAATGATTGACCAATACATCTCGGCAGCCGAAGACAAATGGAAACTGCAAAATGGACTGGTAATGTTGTTGCCACACGGTTATGAGGGGCAGGGGGCAGAGCACTCTTCGGCAAGAATGGAGCGCTACCTCCAGTTATGCGCAACAGACAATATGTTTGTAGCCGATGTAACAACACCCGCAAATCTATTTCACCTTTTCAGAAGACAGATGAAAGTGAATTACCGCAAGCCGTTGATTGTCTTTACGCCTAAAAGTCTGCTTCGCCACCCAAAAGTGGTTTCAACAAAAGAAGAAATGGCAAATGGTAGCTTTCAAGTGATAATAGAGGATACCGAAGCAAAGGTAGCAAAGGTGAAAACCTTGGTTTTCGTTACAGGAAAATTTTATTATGACCTATTAGAAAAAAGAGAAGAACTAGAAAGAGAAGACGTTGCATTGGTTCGTGTTGAACAGTTATTCCCATTGCCAACCGATGCAATGAAAAAAATTATCAAAAAATATAAAAATGCAGATGATGTGGTTTGGGCACAGGAAGAGCCGAAAAACATGGGAGCATACTCACATATTTTAATGCACTTTGAAGAAGCAAGAGATTTTAGGGTTTGTAGCAGAAAAATGTACGCGGCACCCGCGGCCGGTAGTACCGTTAGGTCCAAAGCGAGACATGCAAAAGTAATTGAAAGTGTTTTTGATAAAAATATGGATTAGTTTTTCTGAAATTTTTTACGGAAAGACAAAAAGAAACTAATTTTAAAGAATTGTAAACCTGGGTTTATATTAAAGAAGAACAGTATGGCATTAGAAATGAAAGTCCCGTCACCGGGAGAATCCATCACCGAAGTAGAAATTGCAGCTTGGCTTGTAAATGACGGCGATTATGTAGAAAAGGATCAAGCAATAGCCGAAGTAGATAGCGACAAGGCAACCCTGGAACTTCCAGCGGAAGCCAGCGGAATTATTAGTTTAAAAGCTGAGGAGGGCGACACAGTTGCTGTGGGGGATGTAGTTTGTTTAATTGACACAGATGCAAAAAAACCAGGCGGTGATGAAGAAACGGAAACTTATAAAAATCCTGGAGATGAAAGTGGAGGAGAAAATGCCGCACCCGATTTAGATAAAGAAAAAGCAAAAGAAACAAAAAAGAAAAGCGAGGAGACAGATAAAGGAGCAGCTGAAAAGCAAACCCCTTCCAAATCTTCTACTCCCAATCAGGAGCAGGATAAAAAAACTTACGCCACTGGCTCAGCTTCTCCTGCCGCCAAGAAAATTCTTGATGAAAAAGGAATGTCTTCAAAAGATGTAAAAGGCACCGGCCGCGACGGAAGAATTACAAAAGAAGATGCATCAAACGCAACTCCTTCCATGGGAACGCCGGGAACGGGTAGCCGTGGTAGTGAGCGTAAAAAACTCTCCATGCTTCGCAGAAAAGTTGCAGAGCGTTTAGTTTCCGCAAAAAATGAAACCGCAATGCTCACTACTTTTAACGAAGTAGATATGACTGCCATTTTTGAATTAAGAAATCAATATAAGGAACAGTTTAAGGAAAAACATGGGGTAGGACTTGGGTTTATGTCCTTTTTCACCTTGGCCGTTGTGCGTGCACTGGAGCTATATCCAGACGTAAACTCCATGATTGATGGGGATTATATGATAACGTATGATTTTAAGGATATTTCCATAGCGGTTTCTGGACCAAAAGGTTTGATGGTGCCAGTTATTAGAAATGCTGAAAACTTAAGCTTTAGAGGTGTTGAAGATGAAGTGAAAAGACTTGCAATTAGAGCTCGCGATGGTCAGATTACCGTGGATGAAATGACTGGAGGAACTTTTACCATTTCAAATGGAGGTGTATTTGGAAGTATGCTTTCAACGCCAATTATCAATCCGCCGCAATCTGCTATTTTAGGAATGCACAATATTGTAGAGCGTGCCATTGTTCGCGATGGCGGTATAGTGGTTGCGCCTGTAATGTACGTAGCACTTTCCTATGATCATAGAATTATTGATGGCCGTGAATCGGTAGGATTTTTGGTAGCGATTAAAGAAGCATTGGAAAGTCCCGAAGAACTTTTGATGGACAATAATGTTAAGCGCGCCCTGGAATTATAAAAAATAAACCACAAGAGAAAAATAAAAATCCGGCCTGTAGAGCCGGATTTTTTTGGTTAGTTAGGAAACATCTTCTTAGTAAAAAATAATGGTATTGATCAAGTTTAATAAGAGAATAAGAACAATTGAAATGGTTAGTACCAACACTACCGGTTTTTTGGTAGTTTCGGAAGCACTCATCTCCTTTTCTTTTTCCTCTATATAAACTGTATCTTTCATACTGTAAATATCTGATTTTATATAGAAAAATAAAATACGTGGTAACACGTAAATTAATGTTTTTTTGATAGAAAATTTTTATAATAACTTATCATGGTGCTCTTTAGCCCAGATGAGTAAGCTGTTTGTTTTTGGTTCAATGTTTAATTTGGTAATAATATTGCTTCGGTGTTTTTCAACGGTTCTGTATGAAATAAAGAGCTGTGAGGCTATTTCTTTATTTGTTTTATCTTGAGCTATTAATTTTAAAATCTTTTTCTCCGAAGGGGTGAGGGTTGAAAGTTCGCTATCTTCCACGAGTACCACGCCTATTAACTCTTTTATTTTTTCACTGAAAAAAGGAACTCCTTCCTTCACCGTTTTAATACAGTTTTCTATTTCCTCCAAGGCAAATTCCTTAAGAATGTATCCAAATATATTGAGTTCTTGCGCTTTTTGATAAAGGTCTTTTTCTTTATGAAGTGTTATCAATACAATTTTGGTGTCAATACCGGTTCTTTTGCATTGCTGGGCGATTTCCAAACCGGACATATAAGGCATTTGAATATCTAAAATAGCAATGTCAGGCTTTTTTTGTGTGATAAGATTATATGCTTCTCTACCATCGTTTCCGCTTCCCAAAAGATTGTAGCCCTTCTCGATCAAAAAATCGCTTAGCCCTTTCAGTAAAAGAGGGTGGTCGTCTGCAATTATGATAGATGGTGTAGTTTTGCTCATAATGGAAATTGAAACTCCAGCACGGTGCCGTTGTCTTTTTTAGATGTTACCTTCATTTGCCCTTTCAAAAATTTTGTGCGCTCCAAAAGTGTTTTTAAGCCCAATGATTTTGCATCTTGATATTTTTCGGCAAAATCGAAGCCTTCGCCATTATCGCGTATGGATATTAGTATATTGTTGGCAAACTTTTTAATCGAGACCTTTCCAGCTTCTGCATTTGCGTGTTTAAGAATATTACTAAGGCTTTCCTGAATAATTCTATAGATATTAACCTCGTCTTCTTTTGAGAATATATCATCAATATTGTCAATTTCCGCCGAAATAAAAAGCGTTGTGTTTTCGTCTATTTGGTTTATCGTATATTCTATGGCTTTTGTAATGCCAAGCTCCTGTAGCTGAAACGGATGCAGGTCGCGGGAAATGGCTCGGACTTCTTCAATGGTATGGTCTACCATTTTTTTTGTGTCCGCATCACCGCTCGTCATCAGTTTGTTTTTAATTACCAGCAATTGTTGCCCAATTCCATCGTGGAGATCTTTGGAAATCCTTCTGCGTTCGCCTTCTTGGGAAATGAGTAGTTCCTGACTAAATTTTTCCTGAAGTACTTTGTTGCTTTTTAAGTGTCTTTGGTTTCTATAAAGCAAAATAAGACCGAAACCCAGGAGAATGGCGATACCTCCAAAAAGCATTGCTTTTTTGAAGCTTTCATTGTCTTTTTCAAGCAGGCTTATATTTGTTGTTTTTTCTACCAGTTCCTTCTCTTTCTTTTCAGTTTCGTAAAGAGTTTGGTAATACGCGAGTGCGTTTGCAGTACTTCGGTTGTAGATGGAATCTTTTATGGCGTCCGAAGCTTGATTGTTCTCCACACTCTTTTTGTATTCTCCCATATCATAATAAATTTCTGATAAAAAAGAATAAGTACCCATAATTTCGTCCTCCACGCCAAGACTTTTGGCGATGTTCAATTTTTTTTGTGCCAGCGCCACTGCCGTTTCATAATTACCTATGGTTTGGAGGTATTTGGCTTTTCCGCCCAAATAATTCAATTGCGCGGCGGGATTTCCGGAAAGATCAAAATCTAACTTTTCCAGCAGATCCAAATGTTTTTTCGCCTCTATAAGTTGGTTTTGCGCGCAGTAATATTCTATAAGTCGGGAATGAATGCCAATATATGTAGATTTGTTTGAGTTTGTGTGGTCAAAGCTTTTTTCGGCCTTCAGCAATGTTTTGTATTCCAAGTCGCGACTGCCCATCTTTTTATAATCAAGCGCTTGGTTGTAATATTCGTACGACAGAAATTGATTGAGTTCCAAAGTTTTCATTTTATCAATTAGCGCATCCCTTTCCAATTTCGCCTTTTCATAAAAACCGTTCATGCTGAACATACTGATAATTCCCTGTTGGGCATATACCATATAATCGTATTCTTTTTTATTTTCATACATATTGTACGCACGGGTAAAGTCCTCACCGGCAAGTACAAATTTTCCCATCTGTGAATATGCTTGCCCCCTGAAAAGATATGAATCTGCTATATTCAGCGTATCTGTTGATGAAAAATTTTCCAATGCCATGTTGTAATCCTCGATTGCACTTTTTAGATCAACCTTGGTATTGGCACTGCCGCGTTTTATATATAATCCACCCAATAACAGGCTGTCCTCAATTTTGTATTTGCGGGCAAGAACGCTGTTTATAATTGTAATGGCGTTCAACGGATCATTTGCATAATTGGTAAGCGGATATTGAAGATTCATCGCTTTTTTGGCCGCAAGCTCTATACTGTCCAATTCTTGGGCCAGGTCTATGTACTCCAGGCTATATTTTATAAACGCATCAGGATTTTTTGAAAAAGTACGTTTTAAGAGGCTATCCAATGCCGTCAATTTTTGGGTTTTGTTGTTGGTTGTGTTTAAAATTCTTTCATAATGGGGAATATCCTGTGCATTTCCTGAAGTGGAATAAAGCATAAAAATGAAGAGTAATGAAATAATTTTTTTCAGCACAAATAAGTTATTTCGGAAGAAAGATAAATGTACTTAAATTATTGGAAATAAACATAACAGCAACTGTTTTCTATTTCACATAGAAACAATTTCTACCATAGTCTATTACCGCTCTGTGGTCTTTTAGAAAATCTGCGCCAATGATGCCGTGGATCATTTCTTCATTGGCTTGTTTTAGTGCTTCGTTTACATGGGAAAGGTCAAAGAGCACAAAATCCATATCTTTGATGCCCCAATTATTTATTTGGAATGAATTTCCCCGGGAAAGCAAGGTTTCCATATTAATGGCTCCCGCTCCGGCGGCTTTAATAATGCTTTCCTCGCTTACCAGTAAAAAATGTGCGCTATCGGTAAAACCAACACAACTGGTGGAAGCACCGGTATCTAAAATAAAATTGCCCAAAACACCATTAATTTTTGCCGAAAAAAGGTAGTGCCCAGTAGCAAGCCTTTTTAGCGGAATACGATAAAAACCCTCGGCTTCAATAAATTTGCGTAACTGCATCAGCTTTTTTGTGTAAAGATAGCAAACAAAATAAGTAGCTTTGCAAGTATGCTTACAGATACACACACCCATTTATACAGCGATGCTTTCGCCGAAGACAGACAACAAATAATGCAAAGGGCTTTAAATCTTGGCATTGAGCGTTTCTTTATTCCGGCAATTGATTCTGGCTACACGGAAGCCATGTATGCCTTGGAAAAGGAATATCCAAAAAATATATTTTTAATGATGGGGCTGCATCCCACTTCGGTGAAGGAAAATTTTGAGGAGGAACTTGCGCATGTTGAGGAACAATTCAAAAAAAGAAATTTTTACGCCGTGGGCGAAATAGGCATCGATCTTTATTGGGATAAATCAACTTTGGAAATGCAAAAAATTGCTTTCAGAAGACAAATCCAATTGGCGAAAAAATACAGATTGCCAATCGTAATCCATTGCCGCGATGCCTTTGATGAAATTTTTGAAGTTTTGTTAATCGAAAAAAGTGATGACCTATTTGGGATTTTTCACTGTTTCACTGGAACTTTTGAGCAGGCGCAGCGGGCCATTTCCTTTAATATGAAATTGGGCATTGGGGGAGTGATTACTTTCAAAAATGGAAAAATTGATACTTTTTTAAATCAAATTCCGCTGAAACACATCGTTTTGGAAACCGATTCGCCCTATCTTGCCCCGGCGCCTTTCAGAGGAAAACGGAACGAAAGCAGTTATTTGGCCTTGGTCTGTAAAAAGCTTTCGGAGATTTATGGGGTTTCTGAGGAAGAAATTGCTCGGGTTACTACGGAAAATTCAAAAGAAATATTCGGAATATAAATAGGTATAAAATTTATGACAAAACAACCACACATACTCCTTATATATACAGGCGGAACTATCGGGATGATCAAGGATTTTGAAACCGGTGCGCTTCGCAATTTCAATTTTGATGAATTGTTGAATCACATACCCGAACTGAAACTTTTGGATTGCAGCATTACAACTACATCTTTTAAAAAACCCATCGACAGTTCCAATATGAACCCGAAGTATTGGGTGGATATTGCAACCATTATTGAAGAAAATTATGAAAATATGGATGGCTTCGTGGTGCTTCACGGCAGCGATACCATGAGCTACACCGCTTCGGCCTTGAGTTTTATGTTAGAAAATTTGAGCAAACCTGTAATATTTACAGGCTCTCAACTGCCCATTGGCGATTTGAGAACCGATGCAAAGGAAAATCTGATTACATCCATTCAAATTGCGGCACTTCAGGAAAAAGGTTTTTCAAAAATTGGTGAGGTCTGTCTTTATTTTGAATATAAATTGTATCGTGCCAACAGGACCACAAAAATCAATGCCGAGCATTTTGAAGCGTTTGCATCTTTAAATTATCCCGATCTCGTGCAGAGCGGTGTTCATTTGGTGGTAAACAACGAAGCGCTGTATCGTCCCAACCGCAGAAAAAGATTGAAAGTTCACAAAAGTCTGGAGTGTAATATTTTGCTGGTAAAAATGTTTCCAGGTATGGATGAGGACACGGTTAACTATCTATTTGCTTATCCAGAAATAAAAGGGTTGGTGCTTGAAACCTATGGAGCGGGTAACGTTACCAATGCAGAGTGGTTTATAAAAGCGTTAAAAGCCGTCATTAAAAAAGGTGTGCCCGTAATCAATGTAACACAATGTTCTGGCGGAAGTGTGAACATGGGGCTATATGAAACCAGCACAGAATTGAAAAAAATAGGAGTTATAAGCGCAAAAGATTGCACTACAGAGGCTGCTTTGGCAAAACTTATGTATTTATTGGGGCAGAAAATTTCAGCTAACAGCTTCAAAACCATATTTGAAACCTCTTTGCGAGGAGAAATGCAATAAATAAACCGCTCAAATTATTTTATAGCGTTATTTTTTTTGTGATATTTGGCACTCCATTTTAAAAATGGCTAGATTTTATAGAGAGGTGGCCGAGTGGTCGAAGGCGCACGCCTGGAAAGTGTGTATACGCCACAAGCGTATCGAGGGTTCGAATCCCTTCCTCTCTGCAACAAACTTATGGTTTATTA
>Ga0209344_10000675_pt1 | contig 54311 bp, 57 predicted proteins | sample Cruoilmetagenom6_FD_187293 | JGI IMG/M metagenome (GOLD analysis project Ga0209344, IMG submission 187293) | Oil polluted marine microbial communities from Coal Oil Point, Santa Barbara, California, USA - Santa Barbara Oil Seep Sample 6 (SPAdes)... | ecosystem: Environmental > Aquatic > Marine... | reverse complement strand
GCCGCATGTTCTGGTCAACAGCGGCGGCATCCTGCAAAGCGGCACGCGCGTGCTTGATCAGGATCTGGACGAGGACGAGGCGCTCTGGAAAACCAACTACCGCGGCACATTGGTGGCCTGTCAGACCGTCGGGCGCATAATGCGCGATGAGGGGCGTGGAGCGATCGTCAATATCGGGTCACTCGCCAGCTTTGCGCCGCTGTCCCTACCCGCCTACACGCCCGGCAAACACGCTGTTCTTGCGCTGACCCAGATCCTCGCCGCAGAGCTTGGCCCCCACGGCATCCGCGTCAACGCTGTCGCGCCGGGATATACTATGTCGGACGGGCTCAAGGCCAAGATCGCCGCCGGCGAAAGAAACCCTGACGCCATCAAGGCGACAACCGCGTTGCGCCGTTTTGTTGAGCCAAGTGACGTAGCTGACGCAGTGGAGTTCCTATGCTCGGATCGGGCCGCTGCAATCACCGGTGTGACGCTGCCAGTGGATGCAGGCTGGTTGGTGCAAGCCCCCTACGCAAGTTACCTGCAAGGCAACCCTTTCAAGACCTAGAGGCAGATCAAGTGAGATCGACAAGGGGACGACGATAGGGGTGCGCCCCAGTCGTGGACGAACGCCGTCGCAATATCATGGGCTTTCGTGCGTTCGATTTGGCGCATGGCGGCTGATTCATTCCACCGATCTGATATCAAACATCGCTACAGATGCCGAGTATTGCGACGGCCGCATTCAGACAAGGGCGCCCACGGGCCCCAGCCCCTGTCAGTAAATGTTGATGGGTTGTTCGTGGGTTAAAAACCAGAAACCAAGAGATCTATGGCAGCGACTATCTCGTCGCGCCAGGCCGACGCGTCACCAATCACAGAACCGATTTGTGTGCCCGGAATCGCAACCAACTGCGACATGATTATGATGTGCGGGACACCTTCCAAGTGTATGGGAATATGCAGTTTTGGAATCAGGGCGCCCCATTCGGAGCGAGAGAAGACCGGCGCACAAAGAATATAGGGTGTCTCAATGCCGAGATCTGTCTGAATACGGCACACGATTTCGTTGCCATCGCGCATGCGATGGATGTTTCCTTGCATTATATCGCTCTCGCTCAAACCTGTCTGAATCGAGCGAGACTGGGTCCGTTCTGTTCGAGATGACGGCTCTCATCAGCAATGCCTTCTTTAGCGGACGCGATCCAAGCGGCCCGGTCGCGCTCAGCTCTGGACCGTGCGATGCCAGCGTCGATCCAGCCCCGAACAACCTCAGCAATAGAATTGCCTGTGGCTTTCGCCTCCAATTCGAGGGCCGCCTTGCGATCTTGACCAATGTCACGAATATTCAGCGGTGAAGGCATGATGACCTCCCTTTCCTACGGACTGTTGTGCATACCGATGTGCATATTGATACACATATAGCAACACAAAAAAATGGCACAAGTGCCGTTGGTCGGGCAAACCTCTCGAAGATATCTTCGAGAGGTTTGCCTGCACTTTAGCGTCGCAAGAACTGATAACGTCAACATCTGATCAACATTTACCGTCAGGGGCTGGCCCACGGGCGACCTTGGTCGTTACGCTTCAAGGCCAAGTTGCCAGCAACACGTGACCCTTGCTTTAGCCCACGTTTTCCGGACAGCTGCCCAGCGCCTGCATTTCCATCTATGCAGAATCCGCCGTGAGGTTAAAACGCTGGCGATCCTTCAAATACGGAAGCCGCGCTTGCGCTTTTCCGACGAGGGCAATCTCGAGATCGGCGACCAAGATCTCCGGATCTGCACCAGCGCGAGCCAGTTCTTCGCCATTCGGCGCCGCGATGAAGCTCAACCCCAGATATTCCATGCCATTTTCAGTCCCCGCTTGGTTCGCATAAGCCAGAAAAACTCCATTCTCGAACCCACGCGCCGGAATGAGCGTCCGGCTGACCCAGCCCCATTGCGCGCCCAAGGCTGTCGGCACGAGGATCAGTTCTGCGCCCATGGTTGCAACGTGGCGCGCTGTCTCTGGAAACTCTGCATCATAACAGATCAAAGTGCCGATCTTGATTCCGCGATACTCGAAAACAGAGCATCCCTGCCCCGGCTCAAAGTGATCTCTTTCAAAACCAGGCGGCAGGATGAGCTTGCGATGTCCACCCAACCGCGTGCCATCGGGGCCAAAGCATTGCGCCGCACCATATATCACCCCATCGGCGCGCTCGGCGTAGCCGTAATGAATGGCCAGACCAAACTCTCTGGCCATTCCGGCGATTTCCTGTGCGCATGGGCCGTCCGATGGCTCGGCCCAGTCATAGATCCTGTCACCGACATTATAGCCGGTCAGGAAAAGCTCAGGCAGCAGCAGCAGATCAATCCCCTGCCCCTGAGTGTCGCGCAATACACCGGCCAGCCAATCCATCCTCGCGCGCGGCCCCGCCAAATCTGCGGGGGATTGCGCAACGCCAAGCCTGAACTTTTCCGTCATGATTTAGCCCTCTGTGACCAGCAGTTCCCGTGGGTATTCGGTGATGTACTCGAACCCGGTTTCCGTGACGACAACAGAATCCCCGATCCTGCCGGCAGTCACACCATCAATCGAAATCCCCCCGTCCACGGCAAAGGTCATGCCCGGCTGAAGCACGGTCTTGTCGCCCGCTTTCAGCTCAGGCGCCTCAAGATAGGCAACACCGATGGAGCGGCCAGTGCGATACCCGGTTTCATAGCCGCGCTCGGCATAGATTTCGTTGGCTGCGGCTGCGATATCTTCGGCCAGAACACCGGGGCGGATCGCCGCGATGGCCGCTTGTTGCGCGTCGATGGCTGCCTGTTGAACACGCGCCGCCTGATCGTCGACTTCGGCAACGTGGAACATGCGGTCAAAGCCCAGCTTGTATTGCTTGAACTGCGCCATGTTGCAAAAACAGAAATAGACGGGGTCCGCACGCTCGTATTGTTTGACCGAGGCGCGGCGATGCACCATCGACGTATCCTTGCCGCTTTGCAGGATCTGAAGGTTGTGGATCATCGGCGAGACGAACCGTTCCCACCCTTTCGCGGTCAGGAACTCGGCCGCGCGGCGGGTGCCTGCGTCGATCACGGCCAGCGCGCTTTCGTATTCATGCCCACCGATGGACAGCGACCCATGCGCCGCCTTCATCATCGCACCTGCAATCTGCCCGGCCTGCTTCATGACTTCGATTTCCAGCGGTGATTTGATCATCCGCTGCGCGCCCAGGATGGGGCTGATATCTTTCAACGCGACGCCGGGATAAGTGTCGTCCAGATAATTGCGCACAATCGCGGGCACGTAGGGTTTCTCGATCCAGATCTCGGAGGGGTTGTCGCCCAGAACTTCGCTCATGACACGGCCCCAGCTGCGCTGACCCATGTCCTCCCAGAAGCGCACATCCTCGACCCAGGTCATTTCAGCGACCATTTCGCTTTCCATCAGTGGGGTGATGACCACCGGCGCATCATCTGCCCGCACGATCAACATCGAGGGGCGACCGAATTCGATACCCAGATACCCCCAGAACCCCGCCAGATAGGCGATCGAGCTTTCGTCGGTGAACACCGCCTGCTCGATGCCCAGTTCTTTCATGCGAGCCTGAAGAGTTGACGTTCTTGTTTTTGCTTCTTCGAGCATTGTCTAGTCCTTGCAAAAGGGTCGAAAATTCGACGGTTGGTTCAGTCGAGCAGTCCTGGCAAAAACAGGGAAAGCTCGGGGATGAAGGTGACGAGGAAGACCATCGGCAGGTGCCCCAGAACCAGGAACTTCATGGTTGGGCCAATATATTCCGACAGCGGCTGCCGAGTGACACCGCCGGCCATGTAAAGCAGCGGCGCACAGGGCGGTGAGATGTTGCCAAGCCCCAGATTGGTGCCAACGATGGCGGCAAAGTGGATGGGATCAAGGCCGATCTTCTGGGTGACGGGCAGCAGGATGATGGCTGCCAGAATACTGCCCGACACATCGTCAATGATCATGCCCATCAACAAGAGCAGCACGTTGATCAGCAACAGGATAACGATGCGATTGTCCGAAATGCTCAGCAACAGATCCGCAAAATGGGTCGGCACCTTGGCCAGAACCATGCCCCGGCTCATCACGAAGAGAAAGAACAGCACCATGATGATCGCTCCGGTCAGGCGCGCGGCCTCGACGGTGGAGTCAAATAGCGGCCCGAATTTGAGGGTGCGGTAAATCAGGATGCCAACAACAAGCGTATAGACCAGCGCGACCGCTCCCGCCTCGGTCGGGGTGGCGATACCGGTATAGATTCCGCCCAGAACAATTATTGGCATGATGATCGCCAGCGTTGCCTGCTTGCCGGTGATGGCAATCTGCCGAATGGTTTCAGGCATCGGCAGTTTCGGCTGCACCTGAATGGTGGTGGTCTTGCGCAGGAAGAAGAAATTCAGCCCGCAGTAGATGATGGCCAGCATGATCCCCGGTCCCATGGTGGCCAGAAATGCCTTGGCCACGCTTTCGCGGATCGCGATGGCAAACACGATCATCGGGATCGAGGGAGGGATCATCAGCGCCAATACCGACGACACCGCAATCAGCGCCGTGGCATGGCCGGGCGGGTAGCCCTCCTTGATCATGCGCGGCACCATGATCTTGCCAATGGCAGCGATGGCAGCCGAGGCCGAGCCTGAAATAGCACCGAACAACGCGCAGGTGATGACGGTCACGGCGCCCAGCCCGCCCTTGGTACGGCCAACGAAGGAATTGACGAAATTCAGCAGCCGGTCCGAGATGCCGCTGGCGCCCATCAGCGTGCCCGACAAGATAAACAGCGGTATCGCCAGCAAGGAAAAGGCGCTGACTTGGGTATATCCGAAACCGGCATGGAATGAGATGTTGGTGCCCGAGGTATAGCCGTAAACCAGCGCCCCGATACCGAAAGCAAACCCGACCGGCACTTCGATCAGCAACAGGAAAATCACGATGGTGATGGCGAGCAGGAAGAAGATCATTTCTCATCCCCCTTCAACGCGATCAGCCCGCGTATTTCCGCAAGGATCTGCAATGCGCCGTAAAACACCATCAGCCCCAGTCCGATGATCATCGACATGTCCCAAAGAACTTTGGGCAGCCGCATATAGGTGCTTTTGCGACCTAAAGAGTAATTGAAAGCCATGAAATTCCAGGCGAACCAGAAGAAGATCACCACTGCGATCAGCACGACGACAGAGCCGAACAGGCGCACCGCCATCAGGGTTCGGGGGTTCTTGACCACCAAGGTCAACATCCCGCCCTCGATATGGTCGCGCTCGCGAGAGCAGTAGGCCATGCCGATGAAATAGACCCAGACCGCCAGCAGCGGCGCCAGTTCTTCGATGCCCAGAAAGGGCGACGAAATTGCGTAGCGCATGAAAACCTGCGCCGCCATCAACAGCCCCAGCGCGATCATCGCGACAAACATCGTGACGCGCATCGCCAAGGCCAGCCCACGCTCTGCGGCAAAGAGCGGGCCAAGCCCCCCGTGGACCGCTGCGACCACCTTGGTGCCTTGCGGCACTGGCCGAACCGCCTCGGCGCCGACCACATCGTCGAGACTGTCGGTATGCAATAGCTCCTTGGTCATGCTGCGATCCTCTGGCTGGAAGTTGGCAGGCTATGCGCGGAGGAATGCCCCGCGCACAGGTGCATCAGTTCGCGTCGGCAGCGGCGCGGATCTTGTCCATGACGTCCTTGCCGATGACGTTTTCCATGTAGGGGTATTCCACCGCGACAATCATCTCGCGGTAGTTGCTCAACTGCTCAGGCGTCAACTCGACAACTTCAATGCCCGCATCGCGGATCTGCTGTAGCCAGCCTTCACTTTCGGATTCGGCATTTTCCCAGGCCCATGTCACCGCTTCGTTTGCGGCGGTGCGCACCCAGCTCTGCTGCTCTTCGCTCAAACCGTCGAACCATGCCTTGTTGGCCAGCCAGAAAGTGTGCTCGAAATGCTCGCGGGTGAGCACGTAAGAGCCGACCACATCCTTGAACATCAGCACTTCTGAGGGCGGCGAATAAGCGCGCCCATCAATGGCGCCGGTCTGAAGCGCGGTCTGAACCTCGGAAAATGCCATGGCAACGGGCGAAAACCCGGTCGCGTTATACCTCTCGATCGCCATTGGCATGCCCGGTACGCGCATTTTCAGGCCCGCGGCATCCACGGGAAAGTTGACCGGCGCAGGCAAACCCTTGCGCATGACAAACCCGGTAAAGTCGGTCGGAATGATGCCCAGCAGCTCCATGCCCATATCGTGCATGATGTCTGAATAGACTTCGTTCATGATCGAGTCGGGACCGTAAATTGCCCGGCCGCTTTCCCAATCATCCGCGACATAGCCCAGAACCGAAACATCCCAGCGCGGGTCCAGTTCAGAGTGGTTCCAGGCCATGGTCATCTGAACGGCGCCTTGCGCGACCTGCTCGATGATTGACGTCCAATCGCCCAGATCGCCACCCGGGTGGTAGTCGATGGTGAAGCTGCCCGAAGACAGTTCGCCCAGACGCTGGCTGAACTTCTGCGACACATCGTGAAAGATATGCTCGCTGTCCATGACGTGGCCAAGAATCGCCTCCTCGGCCTGTGCACTCGACGCACCAAGGCTCGCGGCCAGCACGGCGCCAAGTAGATAGTTTGTGTGTTTCATCATGCCTCTCCGGTGGCAGTTTTTTCCGGGCCGACCCAATTCAGAATTGTGGACACGGCCGATTGCCACTGGTAAGCTGCATACAGCTAACCTGTCAAATGGAATTTCTTCATGCCTTCCAAACGAAAAAACAGACATGATGCATACACCACAGGCGAAGAATTTGATTTCGCCGATATTTTTGACGCAGGCCGTAATGACCGCGCCAAGCTGGGTTTTGTGCTTCTGGCAACCGAGCAGACCATTGAGGAAAACATGTTCCGCCTTTGTCCGCCGGGTGTTGGCGTTCACTTCACACGCGCCGCTAATCCGGACAGCATCACCGTCGAAAGCCTGACCCGTCAGACAGAGGATCTGGCCCGCGCGGCCAGCACGCTGCTGCCCGATGGCAGTCTCGACGTCATCGGTTACGCCTGCACATCCGGCAGCTTGGTGATCGGCGAGGATCGCGTCTTTGCAGAACTGTCAAAGGGCGCGCCCAAGGCCCAGGTGACATCGCTGATATCGGGCGTGCTGCGCGCCCTGCGCGCGGTCAGCGCAAAGAAGATTGCCGTCGCGACCCCCTATCTGGACGAGATCAATCAACGCGAAGCGATCTATATGGAGCGCGCGGGATTTGAAATCTGCAATATTCGCGGTCTTCAGCTGGAAAAGGACAGCGACATGATCCGCGTGCGCCCTGACGCGATCGCGCGGTTAGCGAAATCGGTCGACCACCCCGAGGCCGATGCCCTCTTTATCAGCTGTGGCGCGCTGCGCTCTATCGACATCGTGCAGGATCTGGAAAACGAACTGGGCAAACCCGTGATCTGCTCAAATCAGGCCATGATGTGGGACATGTTGCGCCTTGCCGACATTGAGGACAGGATCGAAGGCTATGGCCAATTGCTGCGCGAGCATTGAAAGTGGGAAGGGGCGGCATGAGGACGGAGAGCCAATTGGGACGAACGCAGCCGGTGAACAAAAGATGGATGTAGCGGCCATTCAACACCTCTTGCTGGAGCGGATCTGCCTGCTGAAATACAAGCCCGGCGATCAGCTGAAAGAGGCAAAACTGGCGCGCGAATTCGGCGTCAGCAGAACCCCGGTGCGCGATGCCTTGAACAGGATCAGCCACTTGGGCCTGATCGAATCGCGCAACGGGGTCGGAACGGTCGTCGTCGGGCTTTCGGGCGAACAGATCCAACACGTCTATGACGTGCGGCTGGAGTTGGCCTGCCTCCTGGGTAAGCTGTCACCCATTACCCCCACCCCGGATCATCTGAACGCGCTGGAGGATTTACTGGCGCGCGCGCACATAATGCGCGAGCGCTTCAGCGCAGATGACTACATTGCCATCAACCACGAGTTGAACGCATTGATCGCGTCGATGATCGGCAATACGATTCTGCGCGCAATGTGGCTGCAGCTTTATGTGCAGGCCGCCAGCACATGGCACCGCGTGGCCGAAACCATGGGCCCCGATGTGGTCGATGCACTGATTGATGAGCTGAACGATCTGATCTCTGCTGTTAAGCGCGGAGATGCGGAGTCCATCGGCCACATCCAGCGCGTCCATATCAGCTATGGCTACATAAAGGTGAAGACCGTGTTCGGGATCTGAGAAGCCACTGTGATTCACTCACTACGGCCGCAAGCATCACCACGACTACAAGGTACGAAAATCGTCTTATCGATTTTGCTCTTTCTGCTTGGCTGAGGTGTTCCGCTCTTTTCCAGCGGCTGGATCCTTAGTGGTTCCAGAGCGTTTGTCTTTTTTCAGCGCCTCGAACCCTATGATCACATCAAGAAGTTCTGTCGTGATCTCGCTTTGACGCATGGCCCGCGTGTCAGATTTGAGCGCGTCCAGCCTGTCATCCACGGACTGTTCCGCTTGTTGCATCAACGCCAACCGGGCGGCATTTTCCGTGACCATTGCCTCTGCCGAAGCACGAAAGAGGCTTGCGAACAAATGCCCACGGATCAACGCCATAAACAGTTTGTCAGGCTGCATCGAGAAATACGGCAGGCTGCGTGACGCCCAGGGCCTTGCCTGAAGTTCGGCAACCATCGACGGGTCAAGCGGCAGCAGAGCAACAATTCTGGGGGCCTGCATCCCGCCCTCACCACGCGCGAAATAGGCAAGGGAGATCGAAACTTCGTGCGGCCGGCTTTCCTGCCTCAAGACGTCGAGCTTCTGCGTCAGCTGATTTGCAAGCCGCCCGATCCCATCGACAGAGGCGGGTGGAAAAAACGCCTTTTCGACATCGTAGCCCAGATCCGCCAAGGCATTCGCCATCTGCGCACCAACACATAGGACAGTCGTTTGTGCATTGATGTGTTGTTCGACATGGCCCGCAAGGGACTCGTTGTAATTGCCGCACAATCCATGGTCCGAACCGAAGACAACCATCACCTGTGCCGCTCGATCTGCTGGGGCGAGAGTGATCGGCCCTGATTGCGACACGAAGGCATGCAGGCCATCAAGAACCGTTTCGTGATAGGCCTCAATGGCGCGCGCGGCATGTTCATAGGGAGCAGAATTGATGACGGACAGTGTTTTCATCATGTGAACCACACTGCGGATCCCCTGCATACTCGTGGTGCGGCGGCCAAGCGTTTCAAGGGTTTCTGCCATTCTGCGCCTCCAGTGTCGCACGCGCTTGCTGCCCCAAGGCAACCATGCGGGCGCGCGCATCATCATCCAAGGTTACATTCTGCGCGATTTGTTGGGCGGTATCCTCCAGATCTTGTGCGGCGGCAGTACGCAGCTCTGCCATCACGGCAAAGGTATCCGCCTCATTCAAGCCGTCGAACTGACCGTCCATGGCCGCCACCAGAACAGTCAGCTGTTCCAATGCGGGGATCGGATCGCGTTCTGCTTGACGCAAAGAGGCCCTGACCGCCGCCCCCCTCGTCAGCCTTGCACGGGTCGCATCATCCAACCGTGTGCCAAACCGGGCAAAATCCTCAAGCTCTTCGAACTGGGATAGGGTCACGCGCAAATTGCCTGCCACCGAGCGGAACGCTTTGCTTTGCGCCTTGCCGCCCACACGACTGACCGAGACGCCCAGATCGACCGCCGGGAACTGGTTTTTTCGTACAAGGCGGGGTGATAGATAGATCTGGCCATCCGTGATCGAAATCAGGTTGGTGGGGATATAGGCCGACAGGTTTTCGGCCTGCGTTTCGACCACCGGTAATACGGTGATCGATCCGCCGCCCACGACATCGGCGAACTGGCCGGCGCGCTCCAACAGCCGCGCGTGAATGTAGAAGATATCGCCGGGAAACGCCTCTCGCCCCGGCGGGCGGCGTAGCAGCAACGACAATTCACGGTAGGATCGCGCATGGTGGGTCAAATCATCCAGCACCACCAGCACATCGCGGCCTTGCCCCGCGAAATACTCGGCCATGGTCAACGCTGCATAGGGGGCGATATATGCCAATCCCGCCGCATCTTCGTCCCCCGCCGACAAGATGATGGTGCGGGCCATCATGCCACCCTCGCTTATCGCGCCGATCACCTTGGCCACCGCATCGCCGCGCTGTCCGATGGCGCAGTAAATGCAGATCAAATCGGTGCTGGCCTGGTTCAGGATGGCATCGACCGCCAGAGACGTCTTGCCGGTCTGCCTGTCCCCGATCACCAGCTGCCGCTGCCCCAAACCAATCGGGACAGCCGCATCCACGGCCGTGATGCCCGTCGCCAAAGGTCGGGAAATGGCTTTTCGCTCCAAAATCTCGGGCGCTTCGGCCTCTACAGGTCGCGTGACCTCGGTCGCGATGGCCCCTTTGCCATCCTGCGGTTGGCCAAGTGCGTTGACAACACGGCCAAGCAGCGCGGGGCCGACCGCTGTGCTCACGACCGTATGTGTTCGAAGAACGCTTGAGCCAACTACGACACCGTCAGACGGGCCAAGCAGGACAACACCCAGGCGGCCCGGCTCCAGATCAAGCACGATGCCCTGAACGCCTCCTTCAAAGCGCAAGAGTTCGTCCGACAATGCACGCTCCAGACCGGTCACGATGGCGATCCCATCCGCCACCTCGGCCACTTGTCCGATCTCGCTCAACCGAGGGGCGGGCGCCGGGGCGTTCAGCAGAGCCTGCACAAGACCCTCGGGTTCAGCACTTATGTTACGGGTCTCAGTCCCCATGAGAATGCACTTTCGTGTCCGAATTCTTGGTCAGTTGATCGATGATCATCGCATCAAGCCCGTCGATATAAGAGTCCGTGGTCCACTCGACCTGTGCGCCACCCAAGCGCAACACCAACCCCGGCGCTTGTTGCGCATCCACCTCGAAGCGCAGCGAGACATCGGGCATGATTGTTCTCAGTTCCGCCTTCAAAGCATCCTGTGTCGCGGGCGGCAATGGACTATGGCTTGTAATGACCGCCCCCGCCGCTTGCCCAGCCGCACCGATCAAATCTTTGGCCATGGGCTTGATCTGCTTCACCAGATGATGCGTCATGCGCGCCTCCAGCGATTCATCCGCAAGATCACCGAGCGCCTTGCGGGTCAGGGACAAGAGCGCAGCCGCCCCGGCCCCATGCAACTTGGCGGCATAGTCTCGCGCCTTTGCGTCAAGATGAGCCTGCCAGGCCGAATGTTCCGCATCCATTTTTTCGCGGGCCGCCGCCAGCAAAGCGTCACGTTGTTCTTCGGCTTTCTTGCGGATTGTCTCTGTCATCTCGGACTGCGCGACATGCAAGGCCTGCACCTTGTTCTGATACTCCGTCTGTGCCGCCTCGGCCTGCTCCTTGGCCGTCACTGCCGCTTGCATCCGCTTGGCGATCTCGGCCTCTCGGGCATCGATCCCATCCAGAATGGGACGATACAAGAACCGCCTCAACAGCCAGACCAGAACCAGGAAATTGGCAATCTGGGCTGCGACAGTGATCCAGTCGATGGACATGGATCAGTTCCCCGCAGTCTGTGCCGCTTCCAAGGCAGCGTTCCAGTAAGGGTTCGCGAAGATGAGGATCATCGCCACAACGAAGCAGTAGATCGCTGTGGATTCGATCATGGCAAGGCTCACAAACAAGGTGCGCGAAATGGTCGGCGCGGCATCAGGTTGCTGTGCGATTGCGCTCAGCGCGGTTGCCGCCGCGCGCCCCTCTCCCAAAGCTGGCCCAATCGCCCCGAACGAAACCGTAAGCCCGGCCGTAAAGATCGAGATGGCGGCAATGATAACAAGGTCTGTCATGGGATATCCTTTTCAACTTTTGCGGAGGACGCGGTGGCACTGGAGATATAAACCGTTGCCAGAATTGCGAAAATATAAGCTTGGATCATGCCGGTCAGCAGCCCCAGCGCATCCATCACCACCGGAAAGAAAAACGGGGCAACCGTCAGCAGAATGGCGGCAATGACCGCGCCGCTCATGATGTTGCCGTACAGGCGGATCGCCAGCGAAATCCCACGTGAGAATTCCGCGATAATGTTGAAGGGCAGCATGATGAACGAGGGTTCAATATAGGTCTTGAGATACCCGCCCAATCCACGACTGCTTATCCCGAACATCGGCACGGCAATCAGCACCGACAGGGCAAGCGCAGTCGTTGTCGAGAGCGACGATGTGGGGGGCTCAAATCCCGGGACAACCAGCAGCAGGTTTGACACCGCCACGAACAGGAACAAGGTGCCAGCGTAATACAGCAGGTGGCGCGAGGGGCCTCCGCTGATTTCTTCGATCTGACCTTGAATGCCCTGAACAATGACTTCCAGCGTCGTGCGCCAACGGTTCGGCGGAACATCCGCGCGCAGGTTGCGCGTGATCAGGATCGACACGACGGTCAACAGCGCCATCACGATCCACGTATAGAAAATGGTCGCGTTGATGGGCAAACCCCACGCATTGAGCATGATGGTTTGATCGGGAGAGAGGTTCATGATGCACCCCTCGCAGGAGCACCTACCCGGGCAAACGTCGTGGCGATGAAGCGCGCTAAAAGAAACGCAACCGCATAGCCAGCCCCGGCCCACGATCCGCCCAGCGCGAGGACGATCCACCCTACGCCAAGCAAGGCCGCGATCCGTATCACCGCACTGAGAGACAGTAGCATGATCGAGTTTTCGCTGCGCAAGGCATAGCGCACCCCGACAGCCAACCCAATGAAGAAGAGCGCCCCCATCACCAGGCCAATGGTGCCACCAAACAAGAACTCGGTCCAATCCACTACGATCATTTGTCGCCTCCTTCTTTGTTGATCCACGATGCGGCAATGAACCCACCGATCACGACGCCGCCCAAAATCAATGCGATGGTCCAGGAAAACCCCTGCGGTGCCACACGGTCCAGCCAGAGGCCCAGAAACGCCCCGCCAACGGTCGGCACGGCGACCGACCAGCCGATCATCCCAAAGGTGCCGATACCGCGCAGCGGGCTTGGCCCCGGATTGTCTCGCGTGGATTTCATCCGCTTGGCTTGGCGCGCGATCTCGCCCGAAGATTTGTCAGGGCCGCGCGTCATAGCAAGGGCCTTTGCAGTTCGGAAAACCGCCGGACCATGTCTGCCTCGAGCCGGGACAGGGCAGAGCGCGCTTGTCGTTCGTCCTCATCCATCTCGATGAAACTGGCCTCAACTGTCTCTTGCAACGTACCCAGATCACTCCCAAGCACGCCGCGCCTCACAGCCACGCGGACGACAGCCCCCTTTTTCACCAGCAGACCTTCATCCAGGCCGAAAATTGCCTCGCTCCCATCCACAAGGCGAAGCGTCATGACCGACGGCACAAGCGCCGTGACAAAATCAATATGGTTCGGCAAGATGCCGAAGGCACCATTTGGGGCGACGGCTGTCATGCGCGTGGCCTGCCCCTCGAACAGTGTGCGGGTCGGCAGGCGCAAGATGACGGTCATGTCGGACGCCATAATCATGGTGTGTCATCCAGATCCTCAAGGCCGCCGACCATGTAATAAGCACTCTCGGGCAAATCAAACTGCGTCTGCTCCAGGATCGTTTCGCAGCCATTCAGCGTGTCGGCGATGGGCACCAGTCTGCCTTTGGCCCCGCTGAAAGATTCAGTGGTGAAGAACGGTTGCGTCAAGAACCGTTCCAGCCTCCGGGCGCGTGCGACAGTGGCGCGGTCGGCCGAGGAAAGCTCCTCCAGACCCAGCATCGCGATAATGTCGCGTAGTTCCTCGTATTCCGCCAGAGTGCGACGGACTGCGCGGGCGATATCGTAATGTCGCTGCCCAACGACGGAGGGCGTCAGCATGACCGAGGCCGAAGCCAGCGGATCGACCGCCGGATAGAGCCCCTCGCTCGCCCTCTTGCGTGACAGAACGACCGATGCCGAGAGGTGCGAAAAGATATGCGCCGCCGCCGGATCGGTGAAATCGTCAGCCGGGACATAGACGGCCTGAATCGAGGTGATCGCCCCCCGCTTGGTCGAGGTGATGCGCTCCTCCAGCCCTGCCAATTCCGTTGCCAGAGTCGGCTGGTAGCCTACGCGGCTCGGCATGCGCCCCATCAGGCCCGACACTTCCGATCCCGCCTGAACGAAACGAAAGATGTTGTCGATCAGCAGCAGCACATCCTGGCCTTTGTCGTCGCGGAAATACTCGGCCATGGTCAACGCCGTATTGCCCACCAGGAACCGCACGCCGGGGGCCTCGTTCATCTGGCCGAACAGCATCACGGTCTTGTCGCGCACACCCGCTTCGCCCATTTCGCGATACAGCTCTTCGGCCTCGCGCGAGCGTTCGCCAATGCCGCAGAACAGGCTGACGCCCTTGTGGTGCTGCACGGTATTGTTGATCAATTCGGTGATAAGCACGGTCTTGCCCACGCCCGCCCCGCCAAAGAGGCCCGTCTTGCCGCCTCGCTCAATGGGCGATAACAGATCAATGGCCTTGATCCCGGTTTCCAATATCTCGGAATGCAAGACACGGTCGCTCAGCTTGGGAGGGCGTTGGTGGATCGAGCGACGTTCTGTCGCCACCGGGGCGGGTCGGCCATCTATCGGCGCACCGAAGACATCCAGCATCCGCCCCAGAACAGCCTCTCCCACCGGCACCCGGATGGGCCCGCCAGTTGCCTTGACCTCCATGCCAAGACCAAGCCCACGCACCGGTGCCAATGCGATGGCCCGCACCATTCCATGACCAATCAATGAGGCCACTTCCAGCGCGACGTCACCCGCATAAAGCAGATCGTGGATATGCGGAACGGCCCCGTCAAAAGCCACATCGACAACCCCGCCACGAATGGCGGCGATGCGTCCATCGGTCGTATCATCTGCCTTTGGAAGGGTCTGTGCGGTCATTTCGTTTGCTTGGCCTTTTTTGAAACGCAGGTGCCAGAGGTTCCTGCAAGCAATTCAAGCGCATCGGCCAATCGGCCAATGGCCGCGACGCCGCCCAGATCCGCGAAATCGCAAGCGGCGGCCAGCTTTGGCCCCATGGACCCTTTGGGCATGTCCAGCGCGCGCCCCTGATCCGGTGTCAGCTGATGCAACGGCTTGGCGTCATCGGTGCCAAAGCCCTGATAGACAGCGTCCACATCCGTCAGCAGCAGCAGGGCATCCGCGCCGATATCCGCCGCCAAAAGCGCGCTGGCGGCGTCCTTGTCGATCACCGCCTCGATCCCGATCATACTGCCATCAGGACGGCGAAGCACCGGAATTCCACCGCCACCGGCACAGATCACGATCACGCCCTGATCCAGCAACATACGCACGACGCGCAGATCAGGGATCTCGACGGGTTTCGGTGAAGGCACAACCCGCCGCCAGTAATCGCCATCCTGCGCGATGGTCCAACCGGCGGCCTTGGCGCGTGCCTCGGCCTCCTCCTTGGAATAGACCGGCCCGACGAATTTGGTCGGCTGGCCAAAGGCGGGGTCTCCGGCATCGACAACCACCTGCGTCAGCAGGGTTGCAACTGCGTGGTCGTGGCCCAGCGTGTTTTCCAGCTCTTGCTCGATCAGATAACCGATCATGCCTTCGGTTTCGGCCCCCAGCACATCCAGCGGATAGGCCTCATCAGGTTTGTAAGCCGCCCCCTGCAAGGCCAGCAGACCGACCTGCGGACCATTGCCGTGAGTGACTATCAACTGATGCCCAGCGCGCACGATCCGCGCCAACGCCTCTGCCGCTGTCTTGACGTTCGCGCGCTGCGCCTCTGCTGTCAGGGGCTGGCCGCGCTGCAACAGCGCGTTCCCCCCCACGGCTGCAACGACCAGCATCTCAGGCCCCCAACGTAGCGACAAGAACCGCCTTGATCGTGTGCATTCGGTTTTCCGCCTGATCAAAGACGATCGACGCCGCGCTTTCGAACACCTCTTCGGTCACTTCCATCGCGTCCAGGCCGAATTCTTCCTTGATCTCGGCACCGACAGTGGTTTCGGTGTTATGGAACGCCGGCAGGCAGTGCATGAAACGGGTGCGCGGGTTGCCGGTTTTCGCCATCACGGCGGCATTGACCTGATAGGGCGTCAGCAGCTTGATCCGTTCGGCCCATTTCTCCTTGGGTTCGCCCATGGACACCCAGACATCGGTATAGATGTAATCCACGCCTTTGACGGCGGCATCCACGTCTTCGGTAATCGTGACCTGCGCGCCGGTTTCGGCGGCAACTTCCCTGGCTTCTTCGATTATTGCGGCTTTGGGCCAGCAGGCTTTGGGCGCGCAGAGGCGGACATCCATGCCCATCTTGGCCCCGCCAATCAGCAGACTGTCGCCCATGTTGTTGCCCGCGTCGCCAAGAAAGGCAAAGGCAACCTGATGCAACGGCTTGTCCACATGTTCCTGCATGGTCAAAAAGTCAGCAAGGATCTGGGTCGGGTGGAACTCGTTCGTCAGCCCGTTATAGACGGGTACGCCCGAGAATTCCGCCAGTTGGTCGACGATATTCTGGCCAAAGCCACGATATTCGATCGCGTCATAAATCCGGCCCAGAACGCGCGCCGTGTCCTTGACCGATTCCTTGTGACCGATATGCGATCCGGTTGGCCCCAGATAGGTGACGCGCGCGCCTTGGTCATAGGCTGCCACCTCAAACCCGACGCGGGTGCGCGTGCTGTCCTTTTCAAAGATCAGCGCGATGTCCTTGCCTTGCAGCTTGGGCACCTCGGTTCCGGTGTATTTCGCCACTTTCAGGTCAGCGGCAAGTTTCAGAAGGAAGGCGATTTCACGCGAGGAATAATCCCGCAGGGTCAAAAAATGCCGGTTTTTCAGATTATATGCCATTGGGTTCGCCTTTCAGGTCAAACTGGATCGCGCATAGTCGGGCAGCTCATGCAGTGGCCGCCGCCACGACCACGCCCAAGCTCGGCGCCGGGAATGGCAAGCACCTCGATGCCCGCCGCCTTGAGCGCCGCATTGGTGTCATCGTTTCGGTCATAGCCCACGACCACGCCGGGCCGCAGGGCCAGCACGTTGTTGCCGTCGTTCCATTGCTCGCGTGCGCGTTCTTCTTCGGTGTTGCCGCCGGTCGGCACGATCTGCAGTTTCTTGTATCCCAGCACCTCGGCCACGATATCGAAGATCGGGCGCGGGTCGTGGCGGAATTGCAGCGGGGCCGCACCTTCGCCGGGGCGGATATCGTAGCAAACCAACTCGTCCGCCACCTCCTTGAAGGTGGTGACTACATCGCCGCCGCAAAGCGTGAACACCGTATCAAGATGCATCGCCGCGCGCGATTTGGGAATGGCAAAAGCCAGAACCCGTTGCGCGACGCCGGAATCAAACAGCGCCTCGGCCAGTTGCCCAACCCCTTGGGGGGATGAGCGCTCGCCCATGCCGACCAGCACGGTGCCGTCGCCGACGGGCATGATGTCGCCGCCCTCCAACGTGGCCAGCCCATGATCTACCGTGGGATCGCCAAAGTGGATCGTGGTCTTGCCCGCGAATTTCGGGTGGAACTTGTAGATGGCGGTATTCAACAGCGTCTCGGGACGTCGGGCGGCCCAGTGCATCGGGTTGACGGACACCCCGCCATATATCCAGGCAGAGTTGTCACGGGTGAACAGCGCGTTGGGCAGCGGCGGCAGAATAAACCCATGCGCGCCCAGATAGCTGCCAAACAGGCCCGAAGGCTTGAACGGCAGATCGTCTGTGGCCAGCCCACCCAGCAGATATTCGGCCAGTTGTGCGCCGGGCAGTTCATCCATCCAGCCTCGCAGTTCGGACATCATGCCGACGCCGATCTGGTCAGGTACAATCCGATGCTTCAGCACCCAATCGCGGCCCTCAGAGATATCCAGGGTCTCGGCCAGAAGGTTATTGACGTCGAGCACCTCGACCCCCTCGTCACGCATGGTTTTGGCGAAAATGTCATGGTCCTTCTGGGCCTGCTTGACCCAGAACACGTCGTCAAACAGCAGCTCCTGACAGTTCGCAGGCGTCAGCCGACGATGGGCCAGACCGGGGCGGCAGACGATGACTTGCCGCAGCTTGCCGGTTTCAGAATGAACACCCAAGGCTTGATCGGTCATTGTTTGACCCCTTCTTACATTATTGTTGCGAGACTAAGTGCTGCACTGATGAACACCGTCAGGATCACCAGCAGCGGCCAGATGAAGGCCAACCAGCGGTCATACGGCACCCGTCCAATGGCGAGCCCGCCGACCACGACCGCAAAGGTGGGGTTGATCAGGTTCACCAAGCCATTGGCCGACTGATAGGCAGTCACGACCAGAGAACGGTCGATCCCGGCGAAATCCGCCAGCGGTGCGAGGATCGGCATCGACAAGACAGCCAGACCTGACGAGGACGGCACGAAGAAGCTCATGCCCACTTCGATCCAGAACATCAGGTTGATGAAGGCTAGATCACCCAGACCGCCCAAGGTTAGTTCGGCACTGTGCAGGATCGTATCGGCGATCAGACCGTTGTCCATGATCACCACGATGCCACGCGCCAACCCGACCACAAGCGCGACGCCCAGCAGATCACGGGCCCCATCGACGAAATTGCCGGTCAGCTTCTTTTCACCCATGCGGGCGACAATTCCGATGACGATTGCAGAACCAAGGAACAGCGCGGCCATACGGGCCATCCACCAGCCCTGAGAGGAAACGCCCCAGATCATCACCGCGAAGGTAAGGCCAAAGATCACCAGAACCAGCGATTGCGTAGCGGTCAACGTTTCGGTTTGCTCACCGTCTGTGCGGTCTTTCAGAAAGATTGCCTGATGCGCCCCGGCATGTTTGGACACGACCGAGCGTGAAGGGTCGGCTTTGACCCGGCGGGCGTAGAACATCACATAGCCTGCACAGATCGCCAGACCGCCAAGAAGAAGAACAAGGCGCAGCGTCATGCCTTCAGTAAAGGGAATCGCCGCCGCGTTGGCCGCGATCACGGTGGCAAAGGGGTTGATGGTGGAGCCCAGAACACCAATTCCGGCCCCGATCAGGATAATCGCAACACCGGTAACCGCATCATATCCCGCGGCAATCATCACCGGGATCAGGATAGCGTAGAAGGCGAGGGTTTCTTCGGCCATGCCATATGTCGTGCCGCCGAGCGCGAACAGCGACATCATGATCGGAATCATCCAGATCTCGTGCCCTTGGAGTTTTCGCATCACGGTCTTGATGCCGGTATCAATGGCACCGGTCGCATTCACGATCCCCAGAAACCCGCCCAGGAACAGAACAAACAGCGCCACGTCGATGGCATTCGCCACATAGCTGTCAGGGTCATAAAAACCAGCACCCGGCGCCAACATGACTTCCCAGAAACCCTGCGGATTCGGGTCTACCTCTTTATAGGTGCCAGCGACGGCAATTTCCTTGCCGACGGCTTCACTCATCACACGGTCGTAGCTGCCGGCTGGAATAATCCAGGTCAGCGCGGCGACCAGAATGATGAGCAAGAATAAAATTGTATACGCAGTTGGAAACCTGGAACTTACTTCCTTCTCCGGATTCAATCCGTCCCGATTATCACCTAGCATCAGAGTTCTCCTTGGAGGTTGCGTCGCTGGTATCCGCGAAGAGTCGCAGCCCAGCCCATGCATGAAGAGATACTAGTCAGGGAATCATCGCCCGGTATTGACGTGCATCAATCCCTAGACATCGTTTTAAAAATTTTTGGTCACGCAGCCATGGTTTGTCGAAACCGCAGCAAAGCGATCACAAAGAAGACCGCGCTCAAAGCTGCCATGACCACCATGTCGAACCAGACGGTTTCCAACCCCGCGCCGCGATAGAGGATCGCCTGCGAAAAGGCGACGAAATGCGTGGATGGCGAAATTTGCATGATGGCTTGCAGCCAGTCAGGAATGCTTTCCATTGGCGTCGTACTGCCCGACAAAAGATTCATGATTACCAGAACCGGCAGGGCCAGCAGGCCGAATTGCGGCATGGAGGTGGTAAACGTCGCAAGGAGAATACCCAGCCCGGTGACGGAGACGAGGTAAAGCACGGCGCCGGTCACAAACAGGGTGATTGAACCTGCGATCGGCACCCCAAGTATGCCCTGCACCACCAGCCAAAGTGACAAGACAGCGGCAATGATGATCGCCAGACCGTTCGCCCAGATCTTGGCCAGCATGATCTCGGATGGTGTGACCGGCATGACCAGAAGATGCTCGATTGTGCCGTGTTCGCGTTCGCGGATCAATGCGGCCCCGGTCAGAAGGACCGACAGGATCGTGACATTGTTGATCACCTGCATCACGGATGAAAACCACGTCGATTGCAGATTGGGGTTGAACTGCGCGGTGACGATCAGATCGATTGGCAAATCGCTGGACGTGTCGTCGCCAGAGACAAATTTCGTCACTTCGGCCGCGATGATCTCTTGCAAGAAAACCGCCCCGTTCCCGGCCTGCACCATGGCCGTGGCATCGACGTTCAGCTGAAGGGACGGCTGCAGACCCGCGATCACATCTGCTTCGAACCGAGGTGGGAAAGACAGCACGAAAACATATTCGCCATTGTTCATGACTTCATCGACATCCCCCAAGGAAATTTCTTGCGGCGTGTCGAATTCCGGCGGCAGAATAGCACCGACGATCCGTCCGCTCAGTTCGGAGTGATCCAGATCGACATAGGCAACGGAAGCGTTGATGACTTCCAGCTTCGCTCCGGTTGCCACGGCATAGACCGCAAAGCTGAACACATAGGCAATCAGGAACAGCAACACCGGATCGGCCCGAAGACTGCGCAGTTCTTTCAGGCCAAGTCGGTAGATATTGGACAGCCACAGCATCATATCAGGTTTCCTGCTTGCTCAGCGCGAGGATTGCCACCGCGATGAAAAAAACGGCAAAGCCTGCCAGAGCGAGGTGGTTTTGCCAAAGCTCGGCAAAGCCAAGGCCTTTGGTGAAGGTGCCGACGCTGATTTGCTGGTACCATCCGGACGGGAAGCTAAGGCCGATCATCCGCCCGCTTCCCGAAAGCGACGACACCGGAACCAGAAGGCCCGAAAAGTTGACTGCAGGGATGATCGCGATGATCGCCGCCGCAAAGGTCGCCGCGACCTGCGTCTTTGTGAATGTCGATATCAAGACACCAAAGCCGGTGGTCGCAAAAACATAGAGAAACGTGCCTACCAACAACGCAAGGCCCGATCCCTTCACGGGGACACCAAAGACGCCGTAAGCGACAATCATCAAGGTCGCAAAACTCAGCATGGCGATAACGACATAGGGCAGTTGCTTGCCGATCAGGAATTCAGCGCGCGTGACCGGAGTAGATCGGAAATTGGCGATGGATCCGGTTTCTTTTTCCCGCACAACGCCCATCGCTGCCATCATCGACGGGATAAGCACAAGCATCAGCATGATCACCGATGGCACCATGGCGACCACACTCTTGAATGATTGATTATACCGAAAGCGGGTCTCGACATTCACGGCACTGGTGTTGATCGCCTGGCCGTAGGTGCGTTCTAATTGATCCGACATATAGGATTGGGCCAGACCAAGCAGATAGCCGCGTGTGGTTTCCGCCCGAAACGGCATTGCCGCATCGACAGCCGCACGCACCTCTGGAACGTCACCCCGCAAGAGCGATTTTCCAAAATCTGGTGGTATTTCTATGGCAATAGCGATCTCTCCATCGCGAAGACGTGATTCAAGATCAATCGCGCTGGTTGCCGGATCGTGTTCCTCGAAATACCGCGAGCCGGAAAACGCCTCGAGAAGCGCGCGACTTTCTATGCTTTGGTCCTGATCCAGCACCGCATAGGGCAAATCCGTCACGTCGAAAGAGATACCATAGCCGAAGGTCAACATCAGAATGACCGGCCCCAGGAAGGCGAAGGTCAGGCGCAACGGATCGCGCAGGATTTCCATCGTTTCGCGACGCGCAAAGGCCCACATCCGGGCCAACGCGCCGCCAGAGCGCCGTTGATCGTGTCGCTCTGCCTTGGCTGGGGCCTCTGACGCAGGGGCCTGAATGGGGCCTGCCGTGTCTTCTACCGCGTCCTCCAGATATCGGACGAAGGCATCGTTCAAACTATCACTGTTCTTGGACGCGGTTATGTCGTCCGGTGCGCCGACCGTCAGAACACGTCCGGCATGCATCAGGGATATCCTGTCACAGCGTTGCGCTTCGTTCATGAAATGGGTCGAGATAAATATCGTCACACCATCATTGCGCGACAGCGCGATAAGATGTCGCCAGAACGCATCCCGTGCAACTGGATCGACGCCAGATGTCGGCTCGTCAAGGATCAACACCTCTGGCGCATGGATCATCGCAACCGCGAGCTGAAGACGCTGACGGATGCCCAGCGGCAGAGCATCGGGGCGGACGTCCGCAACATGGGCCAATTCGAACGTCTGCATCATCTCGGCGACCCGCCCAGCGCGTTCGGTCACTGGAAGCTGATACAGTTCGGCGTGCAGGTCGAGGTTCTGGCGCACCGTCAATTCGCTATACAGCGAAAAGGATTGCGACATATACCCAACCCGCTTGCGCGTGCGCATGTCACGCGCGTCCAGCGTCTCACCAAAGAGCAGCGCCTCGCCTTCACTCGCAGGCAGCAAGCCCGTCAGCATCTTCATCGTTGTGGTTTTGCCGCAGCCATTCGAGCCCAGGAACCCAAAGATTTCCCCGCGCTCGATCTCGAAATTGACGCTATCGACGGCAACGAAATCTCCAAACCTGCGGGTCAACGCCTTGGCCTGAATGGCCGGAGGGCCGTCCCCAGCTTGCCGGGGTGGTACCACAACATCGCGGTGCCCGCGGCGGGCGGACTCTGGCAACATGGCGATAAACGCCTTTTCAAGCGTTGGTTGATCCGTTTGCTCCAGAATTTCATTCGGCGCACCTGTGGCGATCACCTTGCCGTCCGACATCGCAGCGAGCCAATCAAAACGCTCTGCCTCCTCCATATAGGCTGTCGCGACAATCACGCTCATCTCGGGGCGCTGTGCGCGGATACGGTCAATCAAGTCCCAGAATTGCTGCCGCGACAGCGGGTCCACACCCGTTGTCGGCTCATCTAGGATCAACAAGTCTGGATCGTGAATAAGCGCCGAGCAAAGCGAGAGTTTCTGTTTCATGCCGCCCGACAGCTTGCCGGCGGGCCGATCCGGAAACGGATCAAGCCCGGTCGCCTGCAAAAGATCGGCAATCCGCGCGCGACGTTCGGCTTGCGACTGGGCAAACAGCCTGCCAAAGAAGTCGAGGTTTTCGGTTACGGTCAGCGTCGGATAAAGGTTCCGCCCCAGCCCCTGCGGCATGTAGGCAATGCGTTGGTTGCAGACCCGCAAATGGCCACGATCGCGAATATCGCCGCCCAACACCTGCACATCGCCGGATTGCAGCCGCCGGACACCTGCCAGCAGGGCCAGAAGGGTTGATTTACCCACACCGTCCGGCCCGATCAGGCCCGCCATACAGCCCGCAGGCACCTCCAGCGTGACGTTGCCCAGCGCACAGGTTTTCCCGTAGCGATGAGTCACGCCCTTCAGGCTGGCAACCGAAGTATGGATCATTCCGGCAGTCTCACCGCCAATTCAGGTGGCCAGGCAACGCTTTGATCCACCAACACATAGCCGACACCCGGAACACCTGCCCGCGCGCGATCAAGGTAGTCGGCCAAAAGCTCGGGTGCGATGGTCAGCTTGACCCGGAACATCAACTGATCGCGCTCTTCGCTGGTCTCGACCGACTTCGGGGTGAACTGTGCGGTGCTGGCAACGAAGGTCACAGTTGCGGGAATGACATATTCAGGGATGGCATCCAGAATGATCCGCGCCTCAGCCCCGATGGCAAGCCGCCCCGCCGCCGCCGACGGCAAAAACACCGTCATGTACATATCCGACAGATCGGTCAGGGTCACGATGCTGCTACCCGCGGCGACGACCTCGCCGACATGTTTAAGCACATATTGCACGCGCCCTGCCCGAGGGGCCCGTAGACTGGAGTCGTCGATCTGGCTTTGTATGCCTTCGACAACAGCCTCAGCCGCGGCAATGGTTGCATCTGCCAACGGAATGCCCGCCTCGGACGCTGCAACGGCGGCCTGCGCAGAGGCGAGGACCGTGCGCTGGGTGTCCAGGCGAGACTGGCTGTTAAACCCCTTGCTGGCCAATTCTTCGACACGCGCGAATTCGGCCTCTGCGGTAATCAATTCCGCACGATGTTGTCGCAATACCGCCTCGGCTTGAAGCTTTTGCTGCTTCGCCTGCTGAACAGCGGCCTGAGCCTGATGTAACTTCGCGTCCAGATCAGCGGTGTCCATGCGCGCAATCATTTGTCCGGCTTCTACCCAGTCCCCCTCAGAGACAAGAACCTCGGCCACCCGGCCAGCCAATTTGGTAGCGACTGAGATCCGCTCTGCCTCGATCCGGCCATTCGATCGGCTGATACCCTCCGGTACGTTCGATGCCTGCGATATTTGCCACCACGCCGTTCCGGCAATGGCGGCGACAATCAGCAGGACGGCCACTGCCACTTTGGTTTTTTTCATGATCTGGGTCCGTTTCAACATGCAAAGAAGAAAATAAGGGTGCAGCAATCCGTGCGCCTTGCGCATTTATGTTGATTATCCCATCTACCAATCGCGGTGATTGATGTAGGTCAATCCCGGCTCATGCATTCCAAGGTATCAGTGAACCAGATCCTCATTGAGCGAGAAAGGTTGTTCAGATGACGTTGGTCGCTTCAGTTGATAAAGAAAAATCGCATGCAGAAGGGTCGAAAGCCCCTTTCTCTCGCGATCACCACAAGATTGCGCATTCGAACTTCAGTGCCAGACCGGTGCCGCACACACATACCAGTATGGAACAGGCATTGGACAAGAGCCTCAAGGCGGCCCAGGCACGCTTTACCGGAGGGTTGTCGCCGATCGCTCTCGCCGCGGCCTATTCAGATTGGGCTTTGCACCTGTCATCAGCGCCGGGCAAGCAGTTGGAACTGGTAGAAAAGGCGATCAAGCAAGCAACGCGCCTTGCCAGTTTCACGACGCTTTGTGCGCAAAATCCCGATACGGACGAGACCTGTATCACACCTCTTCCGCAGGATCGGCGCTTCAAGGGGGAGTCATGGCAAAAATGGCCTTTCAATGTCATGTCGCAGGCCTTCTTGCTGAACCAGCAATGGTGGCACAGTGCGACCACGGGCGTAGAGGGCGTTACCGAGCAGCATGAAAATGTTGTCGAATTTTCCGCCCGCCAGATTCTCGATATCTTTTCGCCGTCCAATTACCCTCTGACCAATCCCGAAGTCTTGGCGCAGACCTATCGTCAGGGTGGAATGAACCTTGTCCGGGGCTGGCAAAACTTCATCGAAGATGCTTCCCGCATGAATGCAGGAAAGAAGCCTGTTGGCGCAGAGGCGTTCGAGGTCGGCCGCAATCTGGCGACTGCAAAGGGAAAGGTTGTCTACCGCAACCATCTGATCGAATTGATCCAATATGCGCCGACGACCGACAAGGTAAGGCCAGAGCCCATTCTGATCGTTCCGGCATGGATCATGAAATACTATATCCTTGATCTGTCAGAACATAACTCGCTCGTCCAATACCTGACAGCGCAAGGGTTCACCGTCTTCATGATCTCGTGGAAGAACCCCGATGCCGAGGATCGCGACCTTGGAATGGAGGATTATCTATCCCTTGGTGTCATGGATGCCGTCGAGGCCGTCGACACGATAACCAAACAGCAGAAAATCCATGCCGTGGGCTATTGCTTGGGCGGTACGCTACTGTCCATTGCGGCGGCAGCCATGGCGCGCGAGAAAGATGACAGGCTGAAAACAATTACCCTGTTGGCGGCTCAGGTCGATTTTACAGAGGCCGGAGAGTTGACGCTCTTCATCAACGACAGCCAGCTCGCCTATCTCGAAAACATGATGTGGGACAAGGGATACCTGGACACCAAACAGATGTCGGGCGCGTTCCAGCTTTTGCGGTCCAACGATCTGATCTGGTCGCGGGTCATCCATGACTATCTCATGGGAGAGCGCACCGAGATGATAGACCTGATGGCCTGGAATGCTGATGCGACCCGAATGCCCTACCGGATGCACTCGGAATATCTCCGTAGGCTGTTTCTCAATAATGATCTGGCCGAAGGGCGATACCAGGTCAGCGACCGCCCCATCGTCATCTCGGACATCCGGGCGCCGGTCTTCATGGTCGGCACCGAGCGCGACCACGTGGCCCCTTGGCAATCGGTCTACAAGTTCAACCTGCTGTCCGACACTGATGTGACATTTGTTCTGACCAGCGGTGGTCACAATGCGGGAATCGTATCTGAACCCGGCCATCCTCATCGCCACTACCGGATACGCACCAAAACCAAGGATGAGTCCTATACCGATCCAGAGCGTTGGGCCAAAGAAACAGAGATGACCGAGGGATCTTGGTGGCCTGCGCTTGCCGAATGGTTTGCAGAAAATTCCGGGGAGCCAATCAAGCCCCCAAGAATGGGCGCAAAGGCCAAGGGATACGCGCCGCTGTGCGATGCTCCTGGCACCTATGTTTTTCAGGAGTGAATGGTGATGCTGGAAGCCCTCCTGCAAGGCAAGCGCGGGCTGGTCGTCGGGATCGCAAACGAACATTCGATCGCGGCGGGCTGTGCCATGGCCCTGCGCGAGGCGGGCGCCGAGTTGGCCGTGACCTATGCTGATGAACGCTCAAAGCCCTTTGTCGCCCCGGTAGTGGCAAAACTTGATGCGCCCATCTTCATGCCCATGAATGTAGAGAGCGACGGCCAGCTGGAAGCCGTTTTTGATGCGATTGAGCAGGAATGGGGGCAAATCGACTTTGTCGTCCATTCCATCGCCTTTTGTCCGAAGGACGATCTGCACGGCCCGGTCAGCGCCTGTTCGAAAGCAGGTTTCGCGCAGGCAATGGATATCTCTGTGCATTCCCTGATCCGCATGACCCGGCTTGCCATTCCGTTGATGCCCAAAGGCGGCAGCATCCTGACGATGAGCTATTATGGCGCCGAGAAAGTTGTCGATCACTACAACATAATGGGGCCGGTAAAATCGGCGCTTGAAGGCACCGTAAAATACCTCGCCGCCGAGCTTGGCCCGAAACAAATCCGCGTCAACGCCATCTCGCCAGGGCCTCTGCACACACGCGCCGGATCGGGCATCGCCCATTTTGACGAGCTGATCGATGCTGCCCAAAATCGAGCCCCCGAGCGCAGCCTCGTCAGTATCGAGGATGTCGGCCACATGGCCGTCGGGATGGTCAGCGACCTGTCGCGGAAAGTGACCGGAAACATCGCCTATGTCGACGGCGGGTATCACGTGCAGGCCTGACAACACACTTCAAATTCACACAACCTTACAAGGCAAAATCACCATGACCAAGAAGCCAATCCATTGGAATCCTGACCTCAGCTACCCAGTTGGCAAAGGGGCCACCGAACAGCGGTTTACTGCAACCGTCGACGGCGACGAACTTGAGATCGATACCCACCCGTGGGGCGAAGCCGACCTGACGATCAACGGCAAACCGGCGAGCCATGTAGCAGGCAAACAGTCCGATGGCGCCGCCTTTCGCGAAGCCGAAAAGATTGCTGAAGAGATCGAAGATCACAAAGACAAGGACGGTCAATCGCCGTCGGACTCTTGAGCCGCTCTCCGCAAAAGGTATCGCCCATGCAATTCATTGAAAACAAAACCTTTGATGAACTCAAAGTCGGCGATAGCGCGGAACTGACCCGCACGCTGAAACCCGAGGATATCGAGCTGTTCGCCGTCATGTCCGGCGATGTGAACCCGGCCCATGTCGATGCCGACTTTGCCAGTTCGGATATGTTTCACAAGGTCATCGCCCATGGCATGTGGGGCGGTGCATTGATTTCTGCTGTTCTGGGCACGGAGCTTCCGGGCCCAGGCACCATCTATCTGAACCAGAATTTCAGCTTTCGCGCGCCCGTTGGTCTGGGTGATACGATCACGATTCGAGTGACCGTGGCCAAAAAGAGCGCCGCCCATCATCATGTCACTCTGGACTGCCTTTGCATCAATCAGAACGACGAGACAGTTATCGAAGGTCAGGCCGAGGTGATCGCGCCCACGCAAAAGGTCCGCAGACCGCGCGTCACCTTGCCCGAGGTGCACATCCATGAACGCGGTGCGCGGTTCAGTGACCTGATCAAGGCCACGTCTTCCATAGAACCCGTGCGCACGGCGGTAGTACATCCTTGTGATGAACTCTCGCTCGAAGGAGCTCTGTCCGCTGGCGAGAAAGGCATGATAATCCCCGTACTGGTCGGACCTACAGCCAAGATCGAAGCCACGGCCAAGGCCATGGGGGCCGATCTCAGCAACATCGAAATCGTCGACGTTCCGCACAGCCACGCCGCCGCCGAGACTGCCGTGGCGCTGGCCCGCGCGGGCAAGGTGCATATGCTGATGAAGGGCAAGATCCACACCGACGAATTGCTGGCCCCCGTGGTGGACAAAGACACCGGCCTGCGCACCGAACGGCGCATAAGCCATGTCTTTGTCCTTGATGTACCGAGTTACCCCAAGCCGCTGTTGATCAGCGACGCGGCCATAAATATCTTCCCGGACCTGCAAACCAAACGCGACATTGTTCAGAACGCGATTGACCTGGCGCTTGCCCTTGGCATCGGGCTGCCTCGAGTAGCACTGCTTTCGGCGGTTGAGACCGTGACGCCGAGCATCCCGTCAACGGTCGACGCGGCCGGCCTGTGCAAGATGGCGGATCGTGGCCAGATCACCGGCGGATTGCTCGACGGACCTTTGGCTTTTGACAACGCCATTTCGAAATCAGCCGCGGATAGCAAGGGCATCACATCGCAGGTCGCAGGCCAGGCGGACATATTGATCGCACCGGATCTGGAAGCGGGCAACATGATCGCCAAGCAGCTGATCTATCTTGCGGGCGCGGACGCTGCTGGTGTTGCTCTGGGCGCGCGCGTTCCGATCGTGCTTACCAGCAGGGCTGACGGGGTGCTCTCACGGCTGGCCTCTGCAGCGATCGCCCAACTCTACGTCCACAAGAGCGCGGCGGGTGCCCTGTCATGAACGGTGTGTTCGTCACTTTGAATGCCGGATCGTCCAGCCTGAAATTTGCCGTCTTCGAGGGTGGTTCCGCATCCACCACAGCGCTCATGCGAGGCAAGATCGCAGGCATCGGCGGAACGCCTGTCTTTTCCGCGAAAGATGCGCATGGCAAAGCAATCAACACAGGGGGCTTGGGCGCTCTCGAAGCGTCGTCTGATCATGAGACACTGATCGCGCAATTGCTGCCATGGTTGGCGTCATATCAGAAGGACCGGCCCCTCTTGGCCGTTGGTCACAGGGTTGTTCACGGTGGTCAGTTCTACGACAGGCCGACACTCATCTCGCCTCAGGTTATCGAAGAGCTTGAAACACTCGTGCCCTTGGCCCCCCTGCACCAGCCACACAACATCGCCGCAATTCGGGCCGTCGAAAAGTGGCGCCCTGAAACGCCTCAGATCGCCTGTTTCGACACCAGTTTTCACCGCACGCAACCGCGTCTGGCACAGCTCTTTGCCTTGCCCCGCGACCTGACAGAGCAAGGAATCATCCGCTATGGATTTCACGGCCTGTCCTATGACTACATCGCCAGCGCCCTGCCCGAGCATCTCGGGGAGAACGCATCCGGGCGCGTGATCGTCGCCCATTTGGGCAATGGATCGAGCATGTGCGCAATGAAGAACCGCAAAAGTGTCGCAACCAGTATGGGTTTCACGGCACTGGACGGTTTGATGATGGGGCGGCGCTGTGGCAGCCTTGATCCCGGTGTCATCCTCTATCTCATGCAGGCAAAAGGCATGACCGCGCCCGATATCGAGAACCTGCTCTACAAGGAATCCGGGCTTTTGGGAGTCTCCGGGCTCACCAATGACGTTCAGGATCTGCAAAACAGTGACGATCCCAATGCCCAGGAAGCCATCGCGCTATTCTGCTACCGGGCAGCCAGCAATCTGGCGAACCTTCTACCATCCATCGGAGGACTCGATGCGTTAGTGTTCACAGCCGGCATCGGCGAGAACTCGGCGCAAATTCGTGAATTGATCTGTGAACAACTGGGCTGGTTAGGCGTCGCGTTGGACGACGCCTCAAACAAAAAGAACGCAACTCGAATTAGCACGGACCGCTCGAGGGTAGAGGTGTTTGTCCTGCCCACGAACGAGGAAGCCGTCATTGCCCGCGCCTGTCGAGAGCTTTTGCATTAAGCTGGGAATTCTTTTCGACGAGTCGGCGCAGGCAGAAAGAGAATGGCCCCCTTTTACATACCTGCAAACACCAACCGGCAATTGGTGCCCGGCAATCCGGGACGTGCGGCCCCCTCCCTTTCTAGCTTGTGATCTTGTCTGATCCGGTTTTGGCCAACTTAACGGAGCTCGCATCTACCTTGCGCGAAAGCGGCGCGAACTCCTCGGGAGTTATGGTTTCCTTATCAAGCAAAAGAGCTGCACCGGTCTTCAGATCCGACAAATGCGCCGTCAGGATTGTCTTGGCATGATCATATGCCTCCTCGATCAGCTTCCGCACTGCCAGGTCAACTTCACGGGCGGTTTCCTGGGAATAATCCCTTGTGTTTAACCCATGCGCCTTCTGGTCCAGGAATTGGCCGGGCCTATCTTCAAGAACGGCTTGGCCGACTGCGCTCACCATTCCGAACCGCGTTACGCATTCCCTTGCGATATCCGTTGCTTTGGCCAGATCATCCGACGCTCCTGTCGAAATCTCACCAAAGATCAGGTCCTCGGCTGCCCGTCCGGCCATGAGAACTGTCATGCGGTCTTTCAGTTCAGAAAAGGTGATCAAGAAACGATCTTCTGTCGGGCGTTGCATCGTGTACCCAAGCGCGCCGATAGAGCGCGGGATGATCGAGACCTTATGGACCGGATCGGCGTGAGCCACATTCGCGGCTGCCAGCGCATGGCCCATCTCGTGATGCGCAACACGTGCGCGCTCTGCTTCACCCAGAACGCGCGATTTGCGTTCTACTCCGGCAACGATGCGTTCAACGGCCGCCGTCAGATCCGCCATTGTCACAGCATCACCATCCCGGCGCGTCGCGAAAATCGCAGCCTCATTTACCAGATTGGCAAGATCAGCCCCGGTAAAGCCGGGCGTGATCGCCGCGACCTGATCCAGATCCACATCGTCCGAAAGGGCGACACGCTTTGCGTGTACCTTCAAAATAGCTGCCCTGCCCTCGCGCTCGGGTCGGTCCACGACGATTTGTCGGTCAAACCTGCCAGCACGCAGCAACGCGGCATCCAGTATTTCAGGCCTGTTTGTTGCCGCCAGCAAAACGATACCCACCCGGGGATCAAATCCATCCAGTTCCGACAGGAGCTGGTTCAAGGTCTGCTCTTTTTCGTCCCCGCCGCCGTATCCCGACACAGCGGAACGGGCACGGCCCAGCGCGTCCAATTCGTCAATGAAGATGATGCAAGGGGCTGCTTTTCGGGCCTGCTCGAACAGATCGCGCACCCGCGCGGCGCCAACACCCACGAACATCTCCACGAACTCGGACCCGGAAATCGAAAAGAAAGGAACGCCTGCCTCACCGGCCACGGCTCGCGCCAGCAATGTCTTGCCCGTTCCGGGGGGGCCAACCAAAAGAATGCCCTTCGGAATATGCGCGCCCAAACGCCCATATTTCTCCTTATCCTGAAGGAACGACACAATCTCTTGCAGCTCAACCTTGGCCTCATCGACGCCAGCGACATCCTTGAATGTGACGCCTGTTTTTGACTCGAGATAGACCTTCGCCTTGGACTTGCCGATGTTCACAAGGCTTCCAAAACCGCCCTGCCCGCCGGACATCCGGCGCATCAGAAGCATCCAAAGCCCGAAGAACAGCAAAACAGGCGCAACCCACGAAATGAGATTGGTCAGCCAGTTCTGATCAGAGCCTCCGGTGAAGGTGACATCGTACTTTTCCAGTTCTGCAGCGAAATCCGGATCGATCCGGTTCGCGACGAAATAGTCTTTCCCCTCGACCGGGTCCGTGAACTGGCCTTCGATCCTGCTTTCGGTGACCGTCAGTTCCGCAATCTTGCCGTCCTCAAGATAGGTGAGGAATTCACTGTATTGCAGTGGCAAAACACTGCGATACCCCAGCCAGACCTGTAGCGCCAACCAGACCACCCCGGCGATGATCCAGAAGGTCCAATTGAACTGCGTTTGCTTGTTCATCATCATCACTCATGAGTTGGTTAAACGCATGTGCCCCGCAGTTGCTGGGCGCATGCTTCGGTCAGGTTCTGGCAAATTCGTTATGGGCAAGTAGCGCCTCTAGGCCACCAACTGACGTGGGGCTGCCGATCATCTCTGCAAACCCTTGTCAGTCAGGCCCATCTTTACTCGCCACCCGGCTGGTTTACGTGCATGGCGATAAATGCAGGCTCTCCCATCCGCTCCAGAAGCGACAACTGCAACTCAAGCCAAGACATATGCCCCTCTTCGTCCAGCGCCGTGCGCTCGAACAGATCCCGCGTTCCGATATCGCGCGCCTCATCGGCATCGCGCGCAGCGCTTGTGTAAAAGTTGATGGCGTCTTTTTCATCAACCAGGTCAGCCTCGAACATTTCTTTCAGGGATTTCGCGGCAGAGGGCACCTTGGCTGCTTTCAGGACGGGGCTTCCGCCCAGAAACACCATACGGCGGGAGTATGCCTCTGCATGGCCAAGCTCTTCGAGCATTTCAGCACGCATCTTGACCGCAAGCTTGTCCAGTCCCCAGTCTTCGACCGTCAGGATGTGCAGCAGATATTGCTTCACTGCCGCCAGTTCCATTGACACCGCCGTCTGCAGGTTTTCGAGTGTTTTGGTCGTCTGTTTCATTGGCTTTCCAATCAAGGTTTGAATGTTATCTGGTCAGTTTCGACGGGGGCCGGGTTCATTCGCTCCAGCCATGCACATGCACATCCCGCCCTGAATGGCCTTTCAGGATCTTGACCGCGAGATCTTCGCGATCCTTGTCTACGGTTCGGACCCAAAGGAGAATTCCGCCCTGTTGGATCTGATCGGCGTAGTAGTCCCTGTGATGTTGGCCCGCGCGACGCGCCAGCAAGGCACCGATGACTGCAGCAGGCCCGCCGCCAATGGCAATGGCCGCGATCGAGGCCGCCAACGTACTCACAGGGGTCAGCATCGCCGCCATGGCGATATAAGATCCCAGGAAAAAGAATCCACCTGCGATCGCCCCTTCAAGTTCCCCGACGGCTTCTTCAGAGACAAACGCCGCGCGAGGCGCATCAGGATTGTCTTCCAGATCGGCCGCCTGCCAGTAGGCAGAGCCAAGCTTTTCCTTCATCGCGTCCTTGCTGCCGAGCAAAGAGATATCAGCGCGGCTGAATCCCGACATGCGCAGGTCGTAGATGGCCGCTTGAAGCGCCTCGAAACTGTCGAACACGCCGACAGCTTCTGGAACGTTGATATAGGTCGTATGGTGCGGTTTGATTTCGGTGGTCATGGTTTGCCTCGCTGGGTTTGCCTGACATAGTATCCGCGTCAGGCATTCACGCATTGATACACGTCAACCTGTGAACGCGCTGTGCCTAGTCATCTGGGCCAGGCATCCGGATCGCGTAGCACGGCTCATTTTCCAAAAGCTGCAATCGCCGCTTGAGCCTTGCATTCTCGTCCGCAAGCGCCAGAACCATCGCGACGCCGGGAATATTCAACCCAAGATCCGTCTGAAGACGCTGCACCTTTCGCACAACCGTGATGCTCGTACTTTCAAATCGCAGCACGGGTTTGCTCTCGCCGATTGGTTCCAGAATGCCTTCATCAACCAGTTCGATGACCCAGTTCGCGGGCAAACCGCAGATACGGCACAGGTCCACCAAGGAAAGCGGACCCAAAACTTCGCTCATCGGCACCAATTCGTCTGAATGTGTCATGCTTTAAACTCCCAGTCTTGCGCGCGGATCAAAATCCATCTCGGCGGCCATCTGTTTGTAAAGCTCCTTGGCCTTTTCGGATTCCGTTGGCGGAACGACGATCTTGAGCACTGCATAAAGATCGCCCGCGCGTTTACCCGGAATCCCGCGCCCTTTAAGCCGCAGCTTCTTGCCGGATTGAGCATGTTTCGGGATGGTCAGCTCCACTTCGCCGCTAGGCGTTTTGGCACTGATCCGCGCCCCGAGCGCCGCTTCCCACGGGGAAATGGGCAGGTCCATGTAGACGTCCCTGCCTTCGACTCGGTAGACGGGATCGTCCTTTATGGCCACTTCCAGATAGAGATCACCGGCCTTGCCCTGACCAATCCCCGGTGCGCCCTTGCCCGCAAGGCGAATTTGCTGGCCCTCTTTCACGCCCTTGGGGATCGCCACCCGGATCGAGCGTTCACGCATCACCACATGCCCGGAAGGATCAAGCTCTGGCGCGCGCAGGGTGAAATCCCGCGTTCCGCCTTCATAGGCCTCGCGCAGGTCAATCACGATCTTGGCGTGATGATCCTGCCCCGGCGCACTGAACTGGTGTTCGGAACGCGCGCCCCGGCGTGCCCCGCCCCGCCGCGAAAACAATTCATCGAAAAACGCGCCGAAATCGCTTGGATCGGCCTCGGTATACCCGCCACCAGAGAACTCGAACCCTTCATCCCAGTCAGGCGGCGGCCGGAACGCCTGGCCCTCTTTCCAGTTTGCCCCCAGCTGATCATAGGCCGCCCGCTTTTCGGGGTCCTGCAGCACCTCGTAGGCTTCGCCAACGTCCTTGAATTTCTGCTCGGACTCGGCGGCATCAGGGCCGGCGTTCACATCGGGATGATACTTGCGCACCAGCTTGCGGTAGGCGCGTTTGATTTCATCTTGTGTAGCGTCTCGCTCGACGCCCAAGACCTGATAATAGTCCTTGTATTCCATAGCTCTACCGATCTTCTTGCATCACCCTGGCGTAAGTCTGGATTGCGGCGGGCCTGCTCAATCCATGTCCATTTCCAGGCTGTCCAGCCATTCGCGAACCGATCGCTCCAGATCACTGACATGATGCCCGTGTGCTTCGGCCTCTGCGATTTCTGCGTGCACTTTGCGTGACAAGGCCTCGTAACGTTCCTGAAGTTCCAAAGCTTTGATCTTGTGATCTGCAGAAAAGATATCCTGCCGCTTCAGTTTCGCTTCTGCCCTTTGCAGATGCTGGGCGAGTTGGTCCAGTCTGGCTTTCAGATCTGCTGTTGTCATTGTGGTTTCCCCTGCGATGGTGCGGATTCTGGGGCCAACATAACATAACGCCGCGAAACCAAATTGACCTAACGCAATTCGCACAAGAACATTCGCTGGTATTTACGGCTAACTGGCTTTCATCTGGCCGAAGGCAACAGAACAGGAATACGCGCCATTCCGCTTCATCCCTGAGACCTTTATGGTGAAATCAGGAACGAGACTGTGACAGGAAATACCCAACACGAAAGACCTACCATGCCCCCTGATGCCAACGAAAAGACACCAACTCTTCCGCTGGAGGATAATGGGCTTGCAACGGTGTCCCGGGAAATTGCGTCGCACCCAAGGGGATGGCGCCCCCTGCTTTTGATACCCTTGTTGATGCTTACCCTGTTTACCGGCGGCGTGATCGGCATGTACTTTCAACCACCCGGCCTGCGTGCTTTTTTTAATGCCACAGGTCTGGAGCCGGGCGCTGGAACGCAGACCCCTATCGCGGTCGCGATTCAGCAGGTGATTTCGCAAGAACAGGTCGCCGTTGTCAGCGAAGGCGATGTGGTGGCCTTGGGGCGAATAATCCCATTGGGCGACATCATCAGCGTAGCCACGCCGTCCGGGGCGGGTGATGCCCGTATCGCAGAAATCAGAGTTGTGGAGGGCGACGAGGTTGACGCAAATGACATCTTGGCCGTCCTGGACAACCTCCCCCAATTGCAAAGCGCCGTCATTTCGGCAAGCGCCAACCTGCGCGTCCGCGAAGCGACACTGGCCCAGACGCGAGCATCGAACCGCGCCAGTCTGGCGGAGGCGCAAGCCTCCTTGGAGCGCGCCGAGGCCGCAGCAAAAGTGGCACAGGCTGATCTCGCACGGATGACGTCCCTTTTCGAACGCGGTGTGACAACGCGCGCGCAGTTCGATCAGACCATAGCGACAGCAACCCAAGCGGAACGAGATGTGGAACGTGCCCAGGCCACGCTTTCGCGCTACGCAACCGGATCAGAGACCGTTCAAGCCGACATCGCGGTAGCAGAGGCCAATCTGGAGGCCGCACGCGCTGACCTCGCGCGCGCCAAACAGGATCTGGAGAGCGCCTATGTGCGCGCGCCCGATCGCGGGACTGTGCTGGATATCAAGGTCCGCTCCGGCGAGCGCCCAGGAAGCAGCGGAATCATAGACCTGGGCGATACATCGCAGATGACTGTGGAGGCCGAAGTCTATCAAACAATGATCGGGCGGGTAACCATCGGTGATCCGGTGACGGTGACGGCCGAGGCTCTGTCACAGCCCCTGTCAGGCGTCGTATCCGCCATCGGGTTGAAGATCGGGCGGCAGTCCATCACCTCGGATGATCCGGCCAGCAACACCGATGCGCGCGTTGTCGATGTTATCATCGTCCTGGATGCGGTCTCGTCGGAGCTAGCCCGCAGCTTTACCAATCTCGAAGCTGTGGTTCGGATCGATGCAGGGCGCACCGAATGAGCAGGCTGCTGACCCTGCTCTTTGGTCGCCTGCCTATCGGCTGGCTGCAACTTTCGCACAACAAGGGCCGGCTGTTCGCCGCCGTCTCTGGCGTTGCCTTCGCCAATTTGCTCGTCTTTATGCAATTAGGGATCATGGGCGCGTTGAACGGCTCCACTGTGGCCCCCTACGCATTGCTCAACGCCGATATCATTATATCCTCACAAGAGGGCAACACCCTGACCGATAGCGAGCATATCGCCCGTGTGCATATGTTTGAGGCGCTTGGTGTAGCGGGTGTCGCGGACGCCACACCGCTTTACATCAATAACCTGCCCTTCACGCTCGACGACGGGACGTCAGTATCACTGTTGACGTTCGGCATGAACACAACCAAGCAGCACTTCGTTGCCTCCGCTATCGCGCCATTTCTGGAACAATTAACCATCGAAAACACGGTGCTTCTTGATGAAGGCACGCGTGGCATGCCAGCCTCTGTGATCGAGGGACTGTCCGCCGGAACCCCGTTTTCCTTCGAGGCTAACGGCGGAACCCTGACCGCCATCGGCACCATGAATGTCGGCGGTGGTTTTCTGGCGGACGGCATGTTGGTGACCTCCGATCAGACGTTTCTGCGGTTCTTTTCTTCACGAGACAGCGGCGCGCCCGATCACATCCTTCTTCGGATCGACGATGGTGTATCTGGTGACACTGTGGCCGAGCGCTTGCGCGCCGTCCTGCCCGCCGCAAGCGTCCGGGTCCTGACCATCCAAGAGGCGCGAGACGCTGACCTCGCCTTCATGTCTTCCGAACGCCCGACGGGCATCATCTTTGGCTTTGGCGTGTTCATGGGGATCCTCGTCGGCCTCGTCATCGTCTATCAGGTACTTTCTACCGACGTGGCGGACCACCTGCGTGAGTATGCAACGTTCAAGGCCATGGGCTATGGTCACCCGTTTTTTCTGGGCATCGTTTTTGAAGAGGCGATCGTGTTGGCTATCTTCGGGTTCATTCCGGGATTTATCGTCTCGATGGGGCTTTACGCGGGCTTGGTGGCAGTAACGAGCTTGCCAATCACAATGGTAGCCAGCCGTGCCATTTACGTCTTTCTCGGCACGCTGGCCGCGTGCGCGCTGTCAGGGGCCATTGCAACACGTCGACTGGCCAGTGCCGATCCCGCGGACCTGTTTTGATGACAGAGCCCGTCGAAATACACGGCCTCAACCACTTCTTTGGATCAGGCGAAGCGCGCAAGCAGGCGATATTCGATATCAATCTGTCGATCGCCAAAGGCAGCCTGACCATCCTGATGGGGCCATCGGGATCTGGTAAAACCACGCTCCTGACCCTGATCGGGGCGCTGCGCGAAATTCAGGAGGGTAGCGTCCGTCTGCTGGATCATGAATTGAACGGCGCGACTGAGGCGGAACTAGTGGGCTTGCGTCGAAGGTTAGGCTTCATCTTTCAGGCCCATAACCTGCACGAAAGCCTGACCGCCACCCAGAACGTCCTGATGGGCCTCGAAGTACATGGAAAGGGGAACGTCGCAAAACAGCGCCAGGCCAGCCACCACATGCTTGACCTTCTGGGCCTCGCGGACCGTCGTGACTATTTCCCCGGAAATCTGTCCGGCGGCCAGAAGCAGCGCGTTGCCGTTGCCCGCGCCTTGGTGTCAAATCCCGAGATCGTTCTGGCCGATGAGCCTACCGCAGCATTGGACAAGGAGTCCGGGCATACTGTGGTTGAAATGCTCAAATCATTGGGCAAGACCCGTAGCACTACGACGGTGATGGTGACGCATGACCCCCGGATATTGGAGATGGCAGACCGGATTATCACTCTGGAGGACGGGCGCGTTGTCAAAGACGTGAACAATTAGGCGACACCAATCCTTGCCCAAGATCGCAGATGTCCTGCACCTGAACCGATCGCAAGCCAACGAAAGCGGTCACTTCCCGGCCGCCGTCATCTCATGTTACGAAGCCTGAAACAGAAACTACCGGCAGCGTTGGCTAAACACCGGGTCAGATCCGCCAAGTGAAGATCAACGTCATCACGGCGCCGGTGGCTATCACGATGAAACGAACTAGCCTAGGTGACATGCGCCTTGCCGCGCGTGCGCCGAAATAGCCCCCCGCGGTCGCAGCAATCATCATGACGATAGCCTGCGGCCAATAGACCAACCCAGCGAACGAAAGCGTAAGAACCGATGCTCCTGACAGAACGAAGGACATTCCGTTTTTCAACCCGTTCATGGCGTTGATGTCTCGCATGCCCAACGCCGCCATGAGGGCCAGAAGCACAATCCCGAGTCCGCCGTTGAAATAACCTCCGTAAATGCAAACCAGCAAAGCGGCCGCCCTACCTTGCCAGCCAGTTGCCTGCATGTGTCCTTCAGCCCAGCGGGAAACGAGCCTCCCAAACGCGAAGAGCAGGGTTGCGAACCCTAGCAGAAAAGGCACGACTAGCGTAAAGACGGAGGGCGTCGAGATCAGCAGTAGCAACGAGCCCAAAACACCGCCAAGCGCCGATATTAACAACAAGAACAGTGTTTGGTGCAGCGGAAGCTGCCTGATGTCACTTGTGAAGCCCAATGCCCCACTCAAGTATCCAGGGAATACTGCGACGGCGCTGGTCGCATTGGCTGCAATGGTCGGAACCCCGGCAAAAACCAACGCGGGAAACGTCAGAAAGCTGCCACCCCCTGCAACCGTGTTCAGCGCACCTGCGCCGAAAGCAGCTGTAATCAGTAAAAGCAGATCAAACACAGTCATGATCAGCTCTGGGCTTCTTGCTTTGGCACTTGGCGATTTTCATCGCGTTCAGGTGCCATCAGCCATCTGTGCTTCGATCAGATGCGGCCCCATCTCCAAGAACGCGTCTCTGATTGCGCGGGATAAATCCTCTGCGGTTGCGACGCGCGTCGCCTTGACACCCAGCCCGTGGGCAAGGCCTGTCCAGTCGACATTCGGATCGCTCAGATCCAGCATCGCACGCGCGTTCTTGCCGGGTGAGTGATGCCCCATACGGGCAAGTTCACTATAGAGGCTCTGATATTTGCGATTGGACAAGATCACGGTGACGACATTCAGCCGCTCGCGTGCCTGCGTCCACAGCGCCTGTATCGTGTACAGCGCGCTGCCGTCGGCCTGTACGTTCAGCACCGGACGGTCCGGGCAGGCAATCGCGGCGCCGACTGCCAGTGACGGCCCTATACCGATGGCGCCACCCGTCAGTTGCAGCAGGTCGTGCGGCGGCGCGTGTTTCGCGACCTGGCCTAGCGCATGACTGTAGCTGATCGCTTCGTCGCAGAGGATGGCGTTCTCGGGCATCGCCTGCACAATGGCGACAGGAAGAGTACCGAAATCAAGCGGGCCTTCGGCGCGCGGCAAGGGCGTCCGTGTCGGCGCATGAAGGGTGACCTTCGCAGCACCGGTCGCGTCGCTCAAGGCTTGCAACGTGGCCGGCAGGTCACTGTCGCAGTCCGCCAGCGACAGAATACGCGCTCCCGGCGCCGTAACCATATTCGGCAGGTCTGGGAATTGAAAAAATGCCACGGGCGCACGGGCGCCGATCAAGATGACCACGTCGAACTCGGCCAGCGCCGCAACGGCCGCGTCGACCATGTAGGGAATGCGCGGTGGCGCGTGGCGGCCTTGGCCTTGTTCACAGCGGGCATTGGTCTGCTCGCACATCACGCCCGCGCCAGTCGCGACGGCAATGCGTTGCGCGATCTCCAGCGGCACCTGGCGCAATGCCTTGCCGCCCAGAAGAAGCAAGCCGCGCCTCGCGCTGCGCAGCAGCCTGGCAGCCTCCTCGATGGCATCCGGCGACACCTGCGTTGCCGGCGCCGGGGTTGCCAGCGGCATCTCCGCCACCGCGCCGGGGGAACCCCAAGCGGCGTCTGCGGGCAGCACCAGCGTTGACACGCGGCCTGCGCCGCTGAGCGCTTGGGTCAGCGCGGTCGCCGTATCCGTGCCGACCGAGGCGGCTGAGCCGACCCGCCCGACCCAGTCTGACATGGGCCGCGCCAATCCTTCGATGTCGGTGGTCAACGGCGCATCAAAGGGCAGATGCGTCGACGCATGATCTCCGACAATGTTCAGCAGCGGTGTATGCGCACGCCGCGCATTGTGCAGATTGGCCAGCCCGTTCGCCAAGCCCGGCCCGGTATGCAGCAGCGTCGCGGCGGGGCGATCCGTCATGCGCCCGTAGCCATCCGCCGCCCCGGTCACGACCCCCTCGAACAGGCCCAAGACGCAGCGCATCTCCGGGCGCTCGTCTAGGGCGGCAACGAAGTGCATCTCGGAGGTACCGGGGTTTGCGAAACAGGTATCGACACCGTTGAACAACAGCGACGACACCAGCAGGTCCGCGCCTCTTGCATGGTCAGCCATGGAAATCGCCTTTCGCCGCCATGAGAAGCAATTCGAACGCGATGGTCGCGGCCAGGAAAGCAGACATGCCTCCGGTGTCATGCGGCGGTGATATCGTGTTGATGTCGATCGAAACGATGTTGAGTCCCTTGAGGCAGCGAATCAACTCCAGCCCCTCGCGGGCGGATGCGCCACCCCATGCCGGTGTGCAGACACCCGGCGCGACGGAGGGGTCGAAGAAATCCATGTCAAAGCACAGGTAGACCGGGCGGCCGCCGATCGTCTCACGGATTCGGCCCAGGGTCTGGGCGATACCGTCCTGCATCAGTTGATCCATGGAAATGATGCCGTAGCCCAGCTGACGGCCATATTCGTAGACGCCCGGTACCATGGTGCTGCGCCGCGTGCCGACGTGGAACGATTGGCGCGGATCGACCAGACCTTCCTGAAAGGCCCGCGCAAAGGGGGTCGCGTTGTTGAAACCCTCGATTGGGTAGGCATCGGTATGCGCGTCGATGTGCAGCACGGCAAGGTCGGGATGGCGACGCGCCAAAGCGCGCATCTGCGGCAGAGCAATCGCCCCGTCGCCGCCAAAGGCCACCGGCAGCGCGCCGCCGGACAAGGCGACATCCATCGCCCTTTCAGTCGTGGCGTAGCTGGACGTAACATCACCCGAAACGACGTCGGCATCGCCCAAGTCCAGGAGGCCCAGCGTCTCCAGAGGGTTGACGCCGCTGTCGGCATCCCAAGGGCGCAAGAGCTGTGATTGCTCTCTGATCGCGAAAGGACCAAGCCGCGAGCCGACGCGCTGCGGATGATTGCCACAATCAAAGGGCACGCCCAGCACGACGGCCTTAGCATTGCCGGGTGATGCGGCGTACGGCACACCCATAAAGGTCATCGGCGCGCGAAAGGGGCTGCCTTCGGTCATTCATGATCTCCGGAATATCGTGGTTGAGCCTGCCCTGGCGACTTGGCGCCGCCAAGGCAGACGTGGTTCAGGATGCGATCAGGTCGGTGTACCGGTTCAGGACATCCGCGTAGTTGTCCGCATACCAGGCCGCATCCACCGCAACCTGTTTCGCGTAGTTTTCCGGGTTGCCGGGATCGTCGGCGCGCAGATCCTCCGGGACCATCTCGCCGGCCGCAGGGTTCACCGGGCCGTTGCCCAGCGCCTTGAACAGCTCGACCTGGCTTTCGGGGTCCTGCGTCGATGCGACAAAATCCCATGCCTTGGCGCCGGCCGGGTTGCCCTTGGGCACGATCCAGGCCCCGGCGAAAAGGATGCCCTGGTTAAAGTGGAACTGCACCCGATTTTCCGTCTCCTCCCGCAACAGCAGCGCGCGGGTGTGCCAGAGGTTGCCCATGGTCACCTCGCGGTTGCGGAACAGCTCTTGGCTCTGTGAGCCCGACGTCCAGAAGATCGTGTTCTCGCGGATCTCCCGGATCTTCTCGAACGCGCGCTCGACATCAACCGGATAGAGCGAGGCGGCATCCGCCGCGTCGCCGTCCGCCATCAACGCAGCCTCCAGCATCCCTTCGAAGTTGTTGCGCAGGGTGCGCGTGCCCGGGAAATCCTTGAGGTTCCAGAAATCGGCCCAGTTTTGTGGCGCGATCTCATGTGCCTCGCTGTCCCATGTCAGCGCAAAGGAATATAGGTAGCTGCCGACGCCCCAATCTGTGCGGTGAATGTCGCGCAGCTTCGCCGGATCGACGACGTCCCAGTCGACCTTTTCCAGCAAATCCTGTTGCCCCAGATCGATCGAGGCGGGCAGGTTGCGGTCACAGACGTCCCACACGACCGCCTGACTTTCGACCATCGCCTTAATCTTGCCCGATGAGGGGCCAGACCCTTCCACGACGGTCGGCAGGCCATCCCGTGACGCGACGAAGGGATCCGCCCAGATGGTCTGGAACGCGGGCTGCGCATCGCCGCCCCAGTTCACCACGACCAGTTCGTCCGATGCGGCGTGCGCCGGCGTAAATTTCAATGCCAGCGGCATCACCCCGAGCGCGCCGAGTGCGCTCAGAAAACGGCGTCGATGCACCATCTTGCCGTTGGTTTTCTCGCGCAGGATGCTTAGGCAGTCTGCCGCGAATTCGAGTTCCGGTTTTTCCTTGGTCATCTTATCCTCCTTGCTGTTTTGGTTTTGGTTGGCCCGTAGAATTGCCGTGTCAGCGTTTCTTGATGGTCTGCAATATCATCAGGGCCACGGTTGCGAGGATCATCAGCGATCCGAGCGCAGCGATGGCCGGGTCGATGTTGTCCTCCAAGCCGTCCCAGATGCGGCGCGGCAGCGTGTAGACTTGCCGCATGGTGATGAAGAGCGCGACGATGATCTCATCCCACGAGATGAAAAAGGCAAAGACCGCGCCCGACAGCAAACCGCCCTTGATCTGTGGAAGCACGACCCAGGCCATGGTCCGGCCCGCGCTGGCCCCGAGGCTGCGCGCGGCCTGCTCGGTCCGGGGGTCGAAATTGGCCAGCGCCGCGGCGACCGTCAGGATGACGAAGGGCGTACCCTTCATCGCATGCACCAGGATCAGACCGGTGTAGGTATCCAACAGCCCGATCTCGGCCCAGCCCTTGTAGAAGGCGACCGAATGGACGATCGGTGGCACGATCATCGGGGCCAGCATAATGGGTTGCAGCACCCGCTCGGCCATGCCTCCTCTGCGCCATATGCCGATAGCGAAACTGGCGCCCAGCACGACGGCCAGCATCGCTGCCAAGGTGGCGACGAACAGGCTGTCCGCGATGCTGGCGATCCATTGCGGGTCGTCGATCAGGCTTTTGTAGTGGCGTAGGGAAATGCCGTCCTTGGGTAGCGAAAGGTACCGGTTCGGGGTCAGCGAGATCGGCAGCATGATCAGAACCGGCAGCGCGAGGAAACATGCAACGGCCCATGCGACGATACGCGGAAATAAAGAAGCGTTCATGACTTGCCCCCCTTCGAAGCCAGACCGCCGCCGACCTTGAGATACCGGCTCATCCAGATCGTCAGCGCGACGACGACCATCACCAGCACCGTTGCGAGCATCGTCGCGACGCCCCAGCGCAGGGTTTCGGAAATCTGGATCGAGATGTATTCCGCGATCATGACCACCCGTCCACCGCCCAGAATCGCAGGCGTGATGTAGAACCCCAGCGAAAAGATCATCACCAGGATCCCTGAGCCCGCGAGGCCCGGCAGGGATTGCGGAAAGAACACCCACCAGAAGGTGCGCCACCGGTTCGCGCCCAGTGCCCGCGAGGCGCGCAGCAGCGACCGGTCGATGCCCGCCATGTTGGCGTAGATCGGCAGGATCGCATAGGGCAACATGTAGTGAACCATGCCAATGATTACCCCCAGTTCATTGCGCACCAGAATGAGCGGCGTGTCGATCAGGCCAATTCCCATCAGCAACTGGTTGATCAGCCCGTTGGGTTGTAGGATTGCCACCCATGCATAGGCCCGGATCAAGGCGCTGATCCAGAAGCTGGCCAGCACCACGAACAGCGCCACGGTGCGCGTCCGTGGCGCCATCGAATTGATGCCCAGCGAAAACATGTATCCCAGCAAAAGTGTCAGCGCGGTGGTCGACAGGCTGACACGCAGGGTGTTCAGCAAGATGCGGTGCAGGGCGCCGCTTTCGGCCAGCATCTGGTAGTTCTGGATACCCGGTTGCGGCTCCGTCACACTGAGTACGAGAACATTCAGAACCGGCAGGAAATACAGCAGCGCCAGAAAGGCGCAGGGCAGCACGATCATGAGCAGGTAGAACCTGTCGGTGCGCCCTGCTCCACTGGCAGTCTTAGGTGCAACGGCAGTCATCACGCCGCTGCCGTTTCTTGCGGCAGGACCAGCGAAACGTCTGCGTCCCAGCCCAGCCAGACCTCGGCGCCCTCCGCCAGGCCGGGCTCTTGCGCGGCCTGGACGGCGGGGACATGCACGTTCAGCAACGTGCCACGTGCCTCGACATCCAGTTCGACATGCGTGCCAAAGAAAGTAAGGCTGACGACCCGGCCCTGCACGCGATTCTGGTGCGCCGGCTCCTGCCGCGAGACGGCGATGCGCTCGGGGCGCACGGCGATGCAGGCGTCGCGCGGCACGTCAACACCGTCGCGCGGAAGCTGCGCCTTGATGGGGCCCAGCACCGTCAGCGCGGTCACGGCGCCGGCATCAACGGTCGCGCCCGACATCGGAACGAAATTGCTGCGACCCAGGAAACCGGCTACAAAGGCCGTCTCGGGACGCCAATAGAGCGCGTCGGCCGATGCGATCTGCTGGATCTCGCCCGCGCGCAGGATCGCGATGCGATCGGACATCGATAGCGCCTCTTCCTGATCGTGGGTGACATATACGAAGGTGGTGCCGACCTTACGGTGCAGCTCCTTCAGTTCAGTCTGAAGGGTCTTGCGAAGAGATTTGTCGAGGGCACTCAGCGGCTCGTCCAGCAACAGCAACTCAGGCTTGAACACCAACGCCCGCGCCAGCGCGACACGTTGCTGCTGGCCGCCCGACAGGGCTGCGGGCATGCGGTCGGCGTAGGGCTTCAGCTCCATCAGGGCCAGTGCATCGTCGACGGCCTCGCGCGCCTTGGCCCGGCCGAGGTTGCGCGCACGCAGCGGAAAGTAGACGTTTTCCCAGACCGTCAGATGCGGAAACAGTGCATAGCCTTGGAACACCACGCCGAAATTTCGCGCCTCGGGCGGTATGTTGGTGATGTCCTGACCGTCCAGAAGGATGCTGCCGCTGGAGGGCTGCACAAACCCGGCGAGCGCCATAAGCAATGTCGTTTTGCCCGACCCCGACGGCCCCAGCAGCGTGAGGAATTCACCTGCCTTGATCTCAAGGTCAGTGGGCCGCAGGGCGACCGTCCGGCCATATGTCTTACCGACGCCGTTGAATGTCAGTGATTTCTTCATGTGCAGCAAAATCCTCCTGAGGTGGACCTAGACGGCAGAAGACCGTTTAAATCAAGCCAAATGATTTGTTGCGATTCATTCCAAAATTTTTAAAATGGTGAGATGCAATCGCACCGTGTCCTCCCCTTTCTACGCGCCTTCGACGCGGTGGCACGCCACGGCAATCTCCGCTCGGCCGCAGCCGAGCTGGGGCTGACGCCGGGCGCGGTCAGCTACCAGATGAAGATGCTCGAGCAGACGGCTGACCTCAGCCTTTTCGATCGCAGCAAAAGACGCCTTGATCTCACCGACAGCGGGCGCACCTTCTATCGCAGTGTTTCCAGCCTGCTGAGCGAGCTTGACACCGGCCTGCGCGAGATCGTGGAAAAGCAGAGCGACCACGCAGAACAGCACCTAGTGATTTCCGCGCCATCCGGGCTGGCGCATGCCTGGCTGGGGCCCAAACTGGTCAACCTTTCGAACAAGCTGGGGCTGACCTCCTTCGAAAGCCGCATCGCGCGCGAGGTCGCCCAGATCGACTGGCGCGAAGTCGACGTTGCCATTGTTTACGACAACCCTCCATGGACCGGCTTTTACTGGCAGATGCTACCGGAACTGCGCCTCTACCCCGTTTGTTCGCCTTCCTTGCTGCACAAGGTGCCGCTACGGAGCCTGCGAGATATGGCGCATCATCGGCTTCTGCACGAGGATCGCGGTGCGGAATGGGCGCGTTGGCTGAACGCCGCCAAATGCAGCGCGCAGCCCATGCAGAATGCGTATTTCAATCGTCTCTCCATGGCGGTCAATGTAGCTTTGACCGGGGCGGGTCTGGCGCTGGCGTCGGATTTTGTAACTCGTGAATATCTTAAAGCCGGATCCTTGATCCGACCGTTCAACGTATCCATTCCTGCATCCAAAGCCTATTATTTCGTAGTTTCAGAAAGCCGCCGCGACGAGCCGATGATCGAAATGTGCCGCGACCTCATCCTGTCTGAAATTTAACCTTACATTCAAAAAATTGGTTGATCCTGTGGTAATCCCCCCCCGAAATTAAGGGGCTTCATAAGTAGAATTTTCTCGGCAAGATGCCGTCGTGTTTCCCACGACTGCCGCCAGATCAGCTCTGTTGAAGAACGTCTCAACGGCGGCATTTTCATAACAATTAAACGAGCACTTGGGGCGGCGCAAAAACGCGACAGGTCCAGGTCAGCTCAACTGTAACGTCACGCGGAATGGCATCTATCATGTTGCCAATTTCAGAAAGCTGCTGATCGCATCGAGTCTCCATTCAACTCGAAAATCAGTTGCGGTTCCGGAGCTTCGGTGGCGTGATGCCTATCTTCCAGAAGGTGATTCCAAACGCCGACGCGCGTCTCATCTCAGCCGTCATTCGAAGAACCGCCGATGGCCTCCTCCGATCGATCATTGGGTGGCTCATGTCCATGGTTTTAAGGGCGTCCTCTGGCAGGTTTCGAAAGGGCTGCGGCCCTTCGTCTGGGAGTTTCAAAAGAGGGGCGAAGCAGCCCTTTTTTGCCGGATAGGGGATAAAGCATTTATCCCCTAGTAGGTTAGGGGATAAGGGTTTGCTCCCTATTTCGGATTTTTATGGTTTCTTGGTATCCTCGGTTAACGTTTCACGAGGTGCTGTCCATGTCAATATTTACGCATTTTTCCGAGGATGAGCGGCGCTCCAATCCGCGTGCTGCGTTGGTCCGGATTAAAAGCCGTGATGCTCGGGGATACGCGGGCCAACGGCGGCATGATCTGCGTATTGGCCCGCAGCCTTCCTATGTCAACGACGCTCCGGAACAGCCGAACCGGATCCTGATCGAACCGCTGCCCACTGCCCAGCTTAAGAAGCTCGCGAACAGGCGACTGTCACAGCGGTCAACTCAGCGGGCAATGAAGCGCAACGCTGGTATTGCGGTGATCGGCCTGATCGGCTTCGGGATCGAAGCTCAGGCTATGTTCAATGTGAATCGCCCCGAGTTTGTCGGAGACCATCAAGTTAAGTAAGGATGATGGTTATGACAAAAAGCAAAATGGCAAATCGCTACTCGCCCGAGGTCCGCGCGCGGGCGGTCCGGATGGTGTTCGAGCATCAAGGTTCATACGAAACGCAGGCGGGCGCGATTGCGGCCATTGCACCGAAAATTGGCTGTATTCCCCAGACCTTGAGCGGATGGGTCAAGCAGGCCGAGAAAGATAGTGGCGTGCGCGACGGTGTCACGACCGAGGAACGAGATCGGATTAAAGCTCTCGAACGTGAGGTCCGCGAACTGCGCCAGGCGAATGAGATATTGCGCAAGGCATCAGCTTATTTTGCGCAGGCGGAACTCGACCGCCCACTGAAGCGATGATCGCCTTCATTCACTGCCCGGCAGGGCATTGCGAAGCAATGTTCTGAGAGGGAAGATCAGCGCGTTGTCTACGGTGTCGAGTCGATCTGCAGGGTCGGCCCTTCGACAACAACCCGTCGTCCATCCGAAAGCGTAATGTCGACCCGATGCGCCAGAAGAACGGCAGATGTCGAACCGGCTGCCCTCATGGGCGCGTCGTCGGCATCATGGTCGATGGACGGCCCCGACACCTCCACCGGCAAGAAAATACTGTCGCCTTCCGATGCCATTTGCGTTTTGTCCGCAGCAGGGGAAAAGCGTGGGTCTTTCAGCCACTTGAAGATCAGGTTTGCGTTCATCGAATAACGACGGGCAACCTGCGCCACCGACTCGCCCGGTGCCAAAGCCTGCTCGCAGATCGATCGCTTCTCTTCGTCCGCCCAGAACCGCTTCTTCTGACCCTTCTTGCCCGCCATGGAGTGCCTCATAATGTCCACTTCGATGGTGGACACTAGCAGCCCCAGATTCCGCCGGTCAGAGCAGCGTCAGCGGACGGATACGATTCAGGCGCTGCAAACCTGCGTGGATACACGCGCCAAAGCCGGGCCAACGACACGGCAAAAGAGGTTGATCGAATATGGAAAAGGGTATTCGCCTTCGACCGGATTTGTTATGCTTGATTGCCGTATAAACTGTGCGCCCGCTGCTGAAAGAGCAGCCGGGAAAGCTATGCATAGAGACAGACTATAGGTAGCTAAAGCTACCTCGTCTGCCCCTTGCGCCGGAGAGGCGCTCCGTCTGTTCGTAAAACCATGCGTGGCATGATTTTACGAACAAACTGCGCGGCTGGCGTTGCCAGCCTTGCATGACTTCCGTGAAAGCGGAAGGAGAAAGCCTCACGATGCTTGCACGGTCTCGCGTGACGCCAGTTGATCTGGCTGCGCGACCGGCAGCCACGGCAGTTGGCCGATCGCCTCTGCCTTCACCGCCAGCGGCGTTGTCTCGCTGTAGCGCTCCGAGGTGATCGATCCACCGGCATGGCCGAGGATATCCTTGCGGACGGCCTCTGGCAGGTCAGCGATCCGGCCAAGCTGCGTCGCCACGTAGTGTCTCGAGCTGTGGAAGACCTTGCCATCCGGATTGCTATCGAGCCGGGTCTGAACCAACTTCCGGAAGCGGTAATCGAGCCTGCCTCCGAACCCCGTGCCTTTGCGGGGGCGCAGGTCGGGGAAGAGGTCCGCTTGCGGCCCGTGCCGGGCGATCTGGCGGGCAGCGTGGTCACTCAGGCCAATGTCCACCAGCTGCGGATGCAGAGGCAGGTCGCGTTTGGCCGTGAACGACTTGAGCCCGCGATTGGCGTTTGGCGCGATGATCAGGGCGGGCAGGCCATGGATCACGGTGATCTCAGCGGCTTTGAGGGCCGCGATTTCCTCGCGCCGTGCGTCCGTCAGCGCGGCGATCAGCGGCACCCAGTAGAAGCCGTCTTGCACTAACTGCACCCCGGCTCCTGCCATCGGGTCTTGTCCTTCCAGCCTTGCCAGACGGGGTGGGTGAAGAGCTTTTGCACATCATCGGCTGTAAAGGCGGGCTGTTCGTCGCGCTCGCGTAGCGCTTTGCGCCGGCGCAAAGCGCCGAGGTCCAGATTGGCGACAGGCTGCACACCTTCCGCCAGTGCTTTGGTGAGCAGCTGGCCGAGGTAATCCAGATTGCGGTTGATCGTTGTGGCCGACAAGCGCCTGACCTCAGGGCCTTTGGCGTCTGCAATGATCTGGCAGATTTGGCTTGCTCCGGTCCGCTTTGGTGATCGCCGCTCTTGGTCTGAAAAGTTTAATAGACAGCTGGCGATCAGGAGCTTATCTTGCTGACTGTATTGAAGATAAGCATTGAGGCGGCATCGTGAGATCAAGATTTTTCGCTTTGCTTGTCGCTAACATAATCCTAGCCTTGTTCCTGACTTCACCCTTCTGGATCTGGAATTTTCTCGACGAAGAAAGCGTGACCGCTGTATCAAGGCGGACCGGTAATAACGCTCTGGCAGCTGAGTACATCTACCATGGGCGCGACATCGACGTCCTGTTCATCGGATCCTCGCAATTGCGCGCCGGTGTGAACCATGAAAGTCTTCGTGAAGGATATCGGGCGGCTACCGGAAAGGACATCGATACACTGACGATCGCTCACAACTGGGATGGGCTAGATCTCGTGTATTTCAAACTCCGGGATTTCCTTGAGAACAACAAAACTAATCTCGTTGTTGTCGAATCTCCCAACTACGACCCCGAAGCGGGAAACTATCCGCATCCGGATACGAAATTCTTCTTTCGAATATCAGATGATCCCGAGCTCTTTTGGGAGCTTCCAAAGACTGTCTCCCTCAAATTATATGCCGAACAAGTTCTGGTTGCGCCACGACTGTTGCTAGGGGCGATAGTGGGTGAAACCGGGCGCGATGAAATGCATAAAAAAGTTGCAGCGGATCGGGGGGCGTTATTGAGAAGTCAGGGATTCGGAGGCCAGGCTTTTCAACCCACCGACATTTCCGCCAAGTGCCAACTTACCGTAGACGACGTTCTGCTTTCTTCCTCGCTGCCCGATGAGAAGCTCTTTGGTATACCTATTCAGCACTGGGAGCGTCAATTTCTGCACGCCATCGATTCTTTGCTGAAGCAGAATTCGACAAAAGTGATCTTCGTCCGCTTCCCTTACAAGAGCTTCGCTGGCACCGGGCTAGTAGAACGAAACTCGGAATTCCCGGCGTATTGGGATGACTATGCGTTTACCAACGAGCAACTGTTCGGCGATCACAACCTAGAACTATTTTATTACGACCGAGTCCACTTGAATACCAATGGGGCCTCAAGATTTGGTGAATGCATGGGCGGCGTCTTGGCTGACATGGAAAGCAAGGGAATTATCACGTTCAGCGCAGCAAGCGACACAGCGCAGAAGGAACTGCTTCAATGACCGGAGAACGAATGCGAAAAATCTTGCTCGCGACACTTTGGATACAGATTGGTTGCGCAATTGTGTTGTTCCAGTTCGTTGGCCCGAAGAGCCTGAATCCGGCGGCTATTTATGGTCAATTCTAGATGATAAGCATATTCGGATTTATTTCAGACTACGTGGCCAGCCCCGCCCGGGATGGAAATTGAAACGCGTCTGTGGAAAGGGAAAACGATGCCCAATGGCAACAAGAAAGTAACAAAGGTTTCGCTTCGCGGGATCGAAGATATTCATGACGATGTTCATAAATCCGTAAGGGAAAGCCTCCCGTACCTCGTTAAAAATCTGGTTTCGGCAAGCGTTGATGGAGATGAAATCGAAGTCACGCACCAAGGACTTTCTTCTGATGATGAGGTCACAGAAGCCGTGCTCAACCTATACAATCGGATCGCTTCAAGCTTCCGCTCCGATGAGCCGAATGTTTCTCACAGCTTTCGCAGCGACGCGCCTCTTACCAAGAGTGACCCCTTTCTCTGGCTTGTGGATGCCGGGCAGATCAGACCGACAGGGAATGGTAAGTTCGTGTACTCAGGCGCACTGAACGAATTATTTTCCGCTTTCGATGAAAAGTTGCGATCACTAGCCAACAGCATGGGAGCCGTTGATGAACGGTACCCGACCACGGTCCGGACTGAAACATTGATCGATGCCGGCTATTTGGCTTCATTTCCACATCATGCTTATTTCTCGGCTCCGGTTCAGTTTTCCGAAGAGAGCCTTAACAAGGTCCGCGAGCGTCGCACTTTGAATCCAGAGGACCGCGCCGAGATCGTCAGCGACCTGGGGTTGCCGGCTGAGGTTCTGGCTCCGACGGTTTGCTATCACTGTTTTGAGGCGCGCCGCAACGGCATGGTTGGGAGCGGCCTCATCACGGCCATCAACAAATGTCACAGACATGAGCCGGTTGACGTGAATGGTCTGGAACGGCTGACGACCTACTGGATGAGAGAGATCGTTGCATTCGGTCAGGGCGAGGAGATCCAGGCTGCGCTCGACCGCATGGCGCAATGGACAATAGATTTTTTCCAGGAACTTGATGTGAGTGTCGACCTCGTAGCGGCGAACGATCCGTTTTTTGCAGACAGCTCAATCGAAAAACGTATTTTCCAATCCGCCTATGAGCTCAAAAGAGAGATCAAGCTCCCCGTCTTTGGGGGGAAATGGATCGCGGCCGCATCCTTCAACCACCATCAGGCAAGTATTGTCGACAAGCTTGCAATCAGCAGTTCCAATGACGCCTCTCTGGAATCGGGTTGCGCGGGTTGGGGTATTGAACGCGTCTTACTTGCCCTTGTTTCAAGGTTCGGGCCGGAAATAAATAGCTGGCCCTCGCATGCCCGCACTACACTAGGATTGTGACAGGAGATTTCTTTGTGATTACGGATAAACTGAATCAGATTATCGCCGAATGCTTCAAGGTGGAAACGGGGAACATAACCCGAGAAACGACGGCCGAGCAGGTGCCCGGCTGGGACTCCATTTCGCACATCCGGCTGATCCTGCAAGTCGAGAAAGCCTTCAATGTCAGGTTCCGAAATCAAGAGATTGGAAAAATGAAAAACGTCGGCGATCTTGTCGACCTGATCTCAGAGAAGACCGGGGGTTAGAGGGGCTCCCATCATGCTGCCGTCATTCGATATCTTAATATTTTTTGCTGCGACTGCTGTTGGCGCCGCAGCCTTCCGATGGCAGACCGGGCGGCGTCGAGCGGTTGTTCTGGCCGTCAGTTCGTTGGTTGGCGTATGGGCAATTTTTTTCGCGACATCTCCGATTTGGGTGTTCCCCACGTATGTTTCCTGCGCTCTCGTGGCCATTGCAGCCATCAGCCTTTGGGCCCATGAGGAAACTTGGCGCTATTGGATAGCATTCCTGTTACCCATCGTGCTTCTCGTTACCTACAAAGCGATACTTGCCACGGGCATGTCATTGCCTGCGTTCGTTGGCATATCCTATATCACTTTCAGGCTGAGTTACTTGGCCTGGGAGATCAATGGCGATCCAGACCTGAGAGCGAGCCGCTGGGATTATTTTGCGCATGCGTTTTTCCTGCCAAGTTTCCTCGTCGGCCCCATTTCACCGTTTCGCGCCTACTGCGAGTCGAAATCCGATCCTGTTCCACTTCAGGAAGGAACTGCACTCCTTTTGCGCGCAATTCTGGGTGTCGCAAAGATTTCCGTGTTCGCGCCCGTTGCCGCGCAATTCGGCTCGAATGGCTATAGCGACCTGTATCATCCAACGTCGGCCGGCCTCGCCATGCTCGGCAATCTGTTTTACCTCTACTTCGACTTTTCGGGGCTGTGCGACATCGCGATTGCCGCTGGCGGCATCGCAGGGATCAGAATCAAGGAAAATTTCGGCAGGCCCTTCCTTCAGACCAACATCCGGGATTTCTGGAACCACTGGCATATCAGCCTCACGCACTTCATGCGGGACACTGTCTACATGCCGTTGCTCATGACGCTGATGCGGCGCGCGCCCTGGCTGGGATTTCATATCTCGGCGGCAATCGTTTCTTTCGTCATGTTCTTCCTGATCGGGATATGGCACGGGAGTACCATCAATTTCGTGCTTCTGGGCCTGCTCTACGGCTTCGGCGTTGCTTGGGCGACGTCAGGACCCGACCTGCTGAAGTGGCTTGATCCGTTTGAATCCTGGGGAGGAGTCGCAGCCAAGAACACCGTGAAATGGGCGGTCAATCTGATGTTCATGGCTGGGTGCGTTACTTTGATGATGCTTGAGCCTGCCCAGGTCGCCAAAATCCAGAACGCTTTTGGACAGCTATTTTCTCGGTAATGCTTGGGGGGGGCACGTTGAGCCCGCCGCCCATTTCGGACATTCGTCGAGTCATCTCACGCCGCGCCGCAGCCTATCAAGAGCAGACATCGCTTGCTTCGCAATGTAAGCGGTGCGCTGGTCACACGGGTCTGACGTAATTCCAGGGCAGCAGTTTGTTGATGTCCGTTTGTTTGTGCCCTTCGGCGATGGCGGTGAGAACAGCTGACAGATAGCCGTGAGGTTCGATCTCGTTGAGTTTGCAGGTTTCGATCAGGGAGGCGATGACGGCCCAGTTTTGCGCCCCAGCGTCGTGCCCGGCGAAGA
>Ga0209344_10000674_pt1 | contig 54314 bp, 56 predicted proteins | sample Cruoilmetagenom6_FD_187293 | JGI IMG/M metagenome (GOLD analysis project Ga0209344, IMG submission 187293) | Oil polluted marine microbial communities from Coal Oil Point, Santa Barbara, California, USA - Santa Barbara Oil Seep Sample 6 (SPAdes)... | ecosystem: Environmental > Aquatic > Marine... | reverse complement strand
TTAACGATTTCTATAACGTACTCTTGGCTGAAAATGGGGAAGAGGGTTATGCCTTGGCCTTGGAGCATAATCCGGATCTAATAATAAGCGACATAATGATGCCAAAATTGGATGGTATTGAAATGAGCAAAATGCTTCAGAGAAACGAGCTCACCACCCATATCCCAATTATACTTCTCACAGCCAAAAAGGCAGCAAAAAATAAAATACTAGGATTGCGGGCCGGAGCGGTAGAATATATAAATAAGCCCTTCAACATCAATGAACTGGTGCTCAAAGTGAATAATATCATCACCCGAAGTGATCGGTTGATTATGAAATATAAGAACGATTTAATAACAACGCCCAAAAAAGGAGGAAGTAGGTCCCAAGATGAAGTTTTTCTGGAAAACTTGGTTAGCCTAGTAGAAAATCAGATTAGCAATCCGGATTTTAAGACAGAAGACCTGGCCCAGGATCTAAACATGAGCTATTCTGCTATCTATAGAAAGTTTCAAGGGTTAACAGGGAAGAAAATAGTAGATTTTGTAAGGACCATGCGTCTTAAAAAGGCAGCTGTTTTAATTGGCGATTGCAATTACTCCGTATCCGAGGCTGCGTTTTTGGTAGGTTTTAACGATCCAAAATATTTTTCAAAGTGCTTTAAAAAGGAATTTGGCAAGAGCCCTCGAAAGTTAAAGGGGAAAGCAGATCCAAATCCGAGATTTAAATAAAACCGAATAGGGATCAATCACAAGAAAATAACTGTAACAATTTCAATAATCAATATGATAACAATAACCAATGTGGGGGCCAGGATTAGAAATAAAATGGCACCTAAAATAACAATGTTAAAGGGTACGGGATACAACAGTTTAAAGGTACTAGGTTTATTCTTGGTGGTAGCCTCCTGTACAACTTTGTCCAAGCAGGAGAATTCAGAAGAAATAACCATGGCCAAATTGAGTTTAACCGAAAGCATAAAGCCAGGAGGGAATAGTTGGGTGGTAAATGATGTTAAGGATAATCACAATCTTATCTCGGACAAGGGGATTAGGAATTGGAGTGATTCGAATACGGTTATAAGAACCTATTTTAAAACAGATCAAACAGGTCCGTTAAATGTGGGACTAACGATGAAAGTGAATGGTGGTATGTCCAAACTCCGGGTTTCCTTGGACGGAATTACAAAGGAGATCAAAGTTTCCAATCAAGATTTTGAAACAGTGGATGTAGGAGTCTTTAAGATTGGCACACCAGGCTACCATTTTATAGAATTACAGGGGTTGGAAAAAACGGCAAATATGTACGCAGATGTCAATGAGGTACTGGTAGGAGGGCAGGCAGCCAATGGGCAACTTACTTACGTAAAGGATGATTTTTATTGGGGTAGAAGGGGGCCATCGGTACATTTAAGCTATACTACTCCCGAAAACACTGACATACTTTGGTTTTATAATGAAATTACGGTTCCTGAAAACGAGGATGTTATTGGATCCTATTATATGGCCAATGGTTTCGGGGAGGGCTATTTTGGTATGCAGGTGAATTCCGAGACCGAGAGGAGGGTCCTGTTTTCTGTCTGGAGTCCGTACGAAACCCAAGACCCCAAAAGTATTCCGGAAGAATATAGAATAATTTTGCTGGGCAAGGGGGAAGGGGTAACTACCGGTGAATTTGGCAATGAAGGCTCTGGCGGACAAAGTTATAAAGTGTTCAATTGGAAAGCTGGCAATACCTATAAATTTTTATTAAAGGGAGAGCCTTCTATAAATAATTCTACTGATTATACAGCCTATTTCTATGATTCGGAAGCTGAAAAATGGAATTTAATAGCTAGTTTCAGAAGACCGCATACCAATACCTATTTAAAAAGGCCACATTCTTTTTTGGAAAACTTTAGGACGGAGGTTGGACATATATCCAGAATGGGAGAGTATACCAATCAATGGATTTACGATACCAAGGGCAATTGGCACGAACTTACCAAGGCCAAGTTTACGGCAGATGCTACCGCTAGGAAAGGATCTAGGGTAGATTACGCCGGAGGGGCCGTTGGCAAGAAATTTTATATGAAGAATTGTGGATTTTTTAATGAAAAGACCACTATAGATACCTTTCATGAAAGGACTGCTAATGGAGTAGCTCCAGTGATAGATTTTTCATCACTTGAGAAACCAATGCAATAACAATGTATCAATGTGAAAGTGTGTTGGTGTGCAATATTTCAAAAGTGATCCATTAAAAAGAATCCAAGACGTTGAATGTGCCTAGAAGAATTGATTACACAGAAACCATAAAGAAACTAAGAATGAAAAATATAAGCTATTTAATCCTAATTCCATTGGCCCTATTATCTTGTAAGGATGAGGGCAAAAAGGATGTTGGTATAACTCCGGCACCTAGACCAAATATCATATACATTTTGGCAGATGACCTGGGATATGCCGAACTGGGTGCCTATGGACAGGAAAAAATTGAAACCCCCAATATCGATGCCTTGGCCAAAGAAGGTATGTTGTTTACCCAACATTATACAAGTGCCCCAGTGTGTGCCCCAGCACGTTATATGTTATTGACGGGGACCCATTCGGGACATGCACATATTCGGGGCAATGAGGAGTGGGGCGAGCGTGGTGAGGTATGGAATTACAAGGCAATGGCCAAAGACTCCGTTTTGGAAGGACAGCGCCCCATGCCGGACAGCACCATTACAATCGCCAAAAAATTAAAAGAAGTGGGCTACAGTACGGCCATGTTTGGTAAATGGGGATTGGGCGCTCCCCATACCAATTCTATTCCCACAACTATGGGATTCGATTTCTTTTTTGGATATAACTGTCAGCGACAAGCCCACACCTACTACCCATTGCACCTATACAAAAATGAAAATAGGGTGCATTTGAATAACGATACCATTGCTCCAAATACTAAGTTGGCCAAAGGGGCGGATATTAATGATCCGGCTAGTTATGCAGCTTATACATTAAACGATTATGCTCCCGATCTTATGTTTGAGGAGTTACAGGGGTTTGTAGATAGGAACAAGGAAAATCCTTTTTTTATTTACTGGGCCACGCCCATTCCCCATGCGGCTATCCAAGCTCCTCAAAAATGGGTGGATTATTATAGGAATAAGTTTGGGAAAGAGGAACCCTATTTGGGGAAAAGGGGATATTTTCCACATCAAAATCCCCATGCCGGTTACGCTGCAATGATTTCTTATTTGGATGAAAATGTAGGGAAATTGGTCGCGAAGTTAAAAGCGGACGGACTATACGATAATACGTTGATCATTTTTACCTCGGATAACGGTCCTACTTTTAATGGAGGTACGGACTCTCCCTGGTTTGATAGTGCCAAACCGTTTAGAAGCGAACTTGGTCGTGGAAAGGGATTTGTCTATGAAGGTGGAATTAGGGTGCCCATGATTGCCACATGGCCCGGTAGTATAAAAGCCGGTACCACAACCGATCATATTTCCGCACACTATGATGTAATGGCCACGTTGGCAGATGTTGCGGGTTACGAGGCGCCAAAGTATACAGACGGAATCAGCTTTTTACCTACCCTACTTGCCGGGGATCAAGAAAAGAAGCACGACTTTCTATATTGGGAGTTCCCGGAATATGGTGGACAGTTGGCGATTAGAATGGGTGATTGGAAAGTGGTGAAATCACATTTGAAAGACAAAAAAAAGGAACCAAAACTGGAACTATTCAATCTTAAAACGGATTTAAAAGAAACTACAAACGTGGCAGATCAACATCCAGAGATATTGGAGAAGGCTGCGAAAATATTGCAAAGCCAACATACGGAGCCCACTATCGAGAAGTTTAGGATCCCGGCACTTAGTGATGGCCTTTAGGGATTTATTGGCTAGTTGCCCCTGTTAAATAATTATATATTTTTGCGTTTTTTAAACCACCTTTGAATCATAATTGTTTTAAATGAGAATTTATTTTACCCTGTTCTGTTTTTATTTTCTTTTTGGGCCCTTACTGGCACAGGAAGATATTACTACTCCTGAATTAAAAGGACACATCGCTTATTTAACGGCTGATAAAAGTTCTGGTAGGTATCCCGGAGGAAAAGTCAATAAAAGGATTGTCAGATATATTGCCAAGGATTTTAAAAAGTCGGGAATATCTCCTTTTTTGAAATCCTATAAACAGCCATTTATGGCCCATTTAAGGGTAAAGAAAGGGGAGGAACCCAAAAGTGCAGTTGAGACATGGAACGTAATAGGTTTTATAGAAGGGAACGACCCTTTATTAAAGAATGAATATATTCTCTTGGGCGCCCACTACGATCATTTGGGTATGGGCGGTGGACCATCGTCAAAGTCCGATAAAATAGGGATACACCATGGTGCGGATGATAACGCAAGTGGTACCTCGGCATTATTGGAAATAGGGGAGATGCTTATGGCCCACAAGACCGAGTTGAAAAGAAGTATTTTATTGGTAGCTTTTGGCGCCGAAGAACAGGGGCTTTTGGGAAGTAAGCATTTTACTGATCATTCAGTAGTGCCCTTGTCAAAAATTAAACTCATGATCAACATGGATATGGTTGGCAGGTTAAACGATGCCAAACAGGTTTATATGGGGGGAGCAGGAACCTTTCCAGGGGGCGTGGAATTGATGAAGGAATTGGGGCCGCCATTGGGCCTGTTACCCGTAGTCCATGCTGGCTCAGTGGGAGGTTCGGATCATGTCTCATTCTATAAAAAGAATATTTCCGTGCTTGGGATCCATACCGGAGGCCATCCCCAATACCACACCCCTGAAGATACGATGGACCTTATTAATTTTGATGGGCAAAAACAGGTTTGTCAATATATATTCAATACCATTATGAAAGTAGCCTCAACATCTTATGAAATGAAATTTATTCCGCAAGGGGAATAGAATCATTTACGTTCTTTACATTTGTAAGGATTAAAAATTATAGAATGCAAAAAATAAATGTTTTAAGTGCCTTATTTGTATTGGCTTTAATGGTTCAATGTAAGGAGGAAAAGAAGTTGGACGATAAGGTTGGAAATACGGCTCCAATATCGGAGGTTAAGGAATCTTCGGCAGTCACAACTCCTATATTAATAGAAAAGCCAGAAAATATAAATACACCGGATGGTATGGTGTGGATTCCAGGGGGCGAATTTATGCAGGGTGCAGTACCACAGGACAAAATGGCCATGGATCATGAAAAACCTGCGCATAAGGTAAGGGTAGATGGTTTTTTTATGGATGTTACAGAGGTGACCAATGCCCAATTTGCAAAATTTGTTAAGGAAACGGGTTACATCACTGTAGCAGAGCGGGCAATAGATTGGGAGGAAATGAAAACCCAAGTCCCAGAAGGTACTCCCAAACCCCATGATTCCATTTTGCAACCAGGCTCTTTGACCTTCAAAAAAACGAAGAATTCCGTGCCCAACCTTTACGACTTTTCACAATGGTGGAACTGGACCATTGGAGCCAATTGGAAGCAGCCCAACGGACCTGGAAGTACAATTAAAGGAAAGGATAACGAACCTGTAGTACAAGTGGCCTATGAGGATGCCTTAGCCTATTGTGAATGGGCCGGTAGAAGATTGCCTACGGAGGCCGAGTGGGAAAGGGCCGCTAGGGGCAATAAAACTGAAAGCATATATTTTTGGGGCGATGACGATTCCGTTTTGTCCCAAATGGCAAATACATGGGAAGGGGAGTTCCCCGTGACCAATATGAAAACGGATGGTTATGAAAAACGCGCAAAAGTCAAGTCTTACCCTCCCAATGATTTTGGGCTGTACGACATGGCCGGGAATGTCTGGGAATGGACCAGTGATTGGTACAATACGAATTATTATAACGAATTGGGTGCTTTAAACGCTCCCGTGGTAAATCCGCAAGGAGCATCCACTGCATATAATCCTAATATGCCCTATGCCAAGGAGAAGGTAATGAGGGGAGGCTCCTTTCTTTGCAACGCCTCCTACTGCGCCAGCTATAGGATCTCCTCTAGGATGGCCTCTAGTTTGGACTCTTCCTTGGAGCACTTGGGATTTAGGACGGTAGCTACAGTGGATATGGTAACAGAGGATTAATAGTATTTTTTAATTATTTTATATATCCCCTTTGGCTTTCCAAGGGGGATTTTTTTTGTCCAAGGTTTAGTTGTACGTGGGAAATAAATTTACAGTTTCTATAAACGTAAAATATACGTTTATAGAGGATATTTTTTTTATATTTGCGGACTAACACACTTTGAAGTATATGGCGTTTCCGGAAAATTTCACCCCTGAGCTAGTTATTGAATCCCCAGGTAGGATCAATTTGATAGGGGAGCACACAGATTATAATCTTGGATATGTATTACCTACGGCCATAGAGAAGAAAATAACTTTTAAATTTAAAAAGAACCATACAGACAAAGAATGTAGGCTGTTTAGTTTGGGGTTTGATACCGGGTTCACCCTTCAATTGGATAAAATTGCACGGAGCGCTGTGGAATGGGAAAATTACGTTTTGGGCGTATTAAATGAAATTTTATTGAGAACGGATAGGTTAAAGGGGTTCGACTGTACCATTGAAAGTAAATTACCAATGGGTTCGGGCCTAAGTTCCTCGGCAGCCTTGGAGTGCGGACTGGCCTTTGGGCTCAATGAATTGTTTCAACTAGGACTTTCCAAAATGGATATAGTTCAACTTTCACAAAAGGCGGAGCATACCTTTGTAGGAACCCAATGTGGAATCATGGACCAATTTGCGTCTGTATTGAGTAAAAAAGGGCATGTGCTTTTATTGGATTGCCAGTCTTTGGAACATCAACAAATTCCAATTCATATAGATCCGTATAAGATGATAATGCTGAATACCAAGGTGTCTCACAACTTGGCTTCCAGTGAATACAATACCAGAAAAAGGGAATGCGAGGAAGGTGTCGGCATTATACAAAGAAGATATCCTGAAGTAACTTCCTTGAGAAAGGCCAATAAGGAAATGCTGGAATATTGTAAAAGCGAAATGAGTGGCACCATATATAAAAGATGTTCCTTTATCATCAGTGAAAATGATAGGGTTTTGCAAACGGCCAATGCCTTGAAGGAAAATGACCTAAACCTTTTTGGCGCTTTGCTGTACGAGGCACATGAAGGGATTAGCAAATTGTACGAAGTAAGCTGTCCGGAGTCCGATTTTTTGGTTGATTTTTCCAAACAGTATAAGGCTGTGCTAGGAGCTAGACAAACCGGAGGTGGATTTGGAGGCTGTACCTTGAATATTGTACATAAAGATCAGGTGGATAGGTTTGTACAAGAAGCCACCAGTGCCTACAAAAAGGCTTTCAATATTGAATTGGAGGCGTTTGAGGTTAAGCCAAGTGCAGGAACCTACATTCAAAAATAAGCGAAATGACAAATAGTTTTAATGACAACCCACATAGAAGGTTGAACATTCTTACCGGAGAATGGGTTTTGGTTTCACCCCATAGGACCAAAAGGCCATGGCAGGGAAAGACCGAAAAAAGTGCCACAACGGATTTACCGGAATATGACCCTTCCTGTTATCTTTGTCCCACTAACGAAAGAATGGGAGGAGAGTTCAATCCCAGTTACAAAAAGCCATATTCATTTATCAACGATTTTTCGGCCCTATTGCCCGATGTTAAGGAAGAAACTTATGATAATGGCCTGTTGCATGCGGAATCAGAATCAGGTATCTGTAAGGTAGTCTGTTTTTCTCCCAACCACTCACTAACATTACCTTTGATGTCTGTTCCGGACATTACAGACGTAATATCACTTTGGCAAAAAGAGTATAGGGAATTGGGAGCTAAGGAAGGCATAGACCATGTTCAGATTTTTGAAAATAAAGGAGCTATAATGGGGTGTAGCAATCCTCACCCACACGGACAGATTTGGGCACAGAATAAAATTCCGCAAGAGGTACTTAAGAAAACAGGAAATCTTCAAGCTTATTGGGACAAGCATGGTAGAAGTATTTTGGAGGACTATTTAGTACAGGAATTAAAATTGGACGAGCGTATTATAGTAGAAAACGAACATTTTGTAGCGCTTTTACCCTATTGGGCCGTATGGCCATATGAGACTATGATTCTTCCCAAAAGAAAATTGGCAAATATCGGTTTACTTTCTGAATCTGAAAAGTTATCCTATGCAGAAATCCTGAAACAACTAACTATTAAATACGATAATATATTCAACACTTCATTTCCATATTCTGCGGGTATTCATCAGGCCCCTACAGATGGAAGGGAACATCCGGAATGGCATTTCCATATGTCATTTTACCCGCCCTTATTGCGATCCGCTACTGTGAAAAAGTTTATGGTAGGCTATGAAATGTTTGCTAACCCCCAACGTGATATTACCGCCGAACAGGCGGCCGAAAACATGAAGTCATTATCAGACGTACACTATAGTCAGCTAGACGCAACAAAGTAGATTATTATATAAAATCCCCAATGATTTCTGTTTTCGTATAGATTAAAGGGAATGTTGGTTTTGAAGGGAGTAACCTACCCGGCCCAATTCTTTTTCTACCTTATCCAGTATTAAGGGACTATTGTATACCAGCAAAATGGTCTTATTTATTATATCAATATCCAATATTCTTAAATCCAATATCCTACTAAGATTTCTGGAGATAACATTTTTACTTTCTTCGGAAATAAGCTGTTCAACCTTAAGCAATGTGGTCATGGAATCATGATTTTTATTAGTGAAACTCAACTTTGAGAAGTCGGTAAGACGCACTTAAAATTGCAAGTTGAACTAATCCCGCCTTTTTCGGCGGGATCTAGGTTCAATACCTTTTATTTCAAGACAAAACTAGGTATAGAGAAGTTTATCCTACATGATATAAATCAGTTTAGGGCAATTGTAAGACAATTTTTTTCCCGAAGGACATAGGAAAATGTATTTAAAAGGAACAGTTGATAACCAAATATTGATAGAATGCGGTTTTCAATTTTAGTCGCATGCTGAAAAATGACTCCTATTGCCAAATGACCCTATATGAATAGGTCCAATTTATTTTTGAGCTGGGTTATTTCATCCTGCATTTTTTCCATTTGATTAAGAAGTTGTGTAATAACCGCTATGCCTTCCAAGTTGATGTCCAGATCGGCATGGAGCCTTAGTATTTTTTCCGCTTTGGGCAATTGTTGGATTGGGATATATTGTACATCCTCTTTTACCACAATATCTACTAGACCGTATTCGTATAGTTCCGTTACGAAATGGGTTTCTATATTGTGGCTCATACAAAAGTCCGTAATCAGTATATATTCCTGTTCCATAAGGATAAAATTTGGTGTTTGTAATTTCTGGATTTCCTTCTTGGGATTTCTTTTTCCATAAATTGGGTTATTTTCTCAGACTCGCCAATTCCTTAAAAAGTTCTTTTTCTCTGGCCGTTAAATTGGTAGGGGTCACAATATTGTAGGTAATATATAAATCCCCATAAACGTCTGTTTTTTTATACAAAGGGAAACCCTTGCCTTTTAATTTAATTTTGGTTCCGTTCTGCGTTTCCGGTTTAACATTCAATTTTACCTGACCGTCAAAAGTATTCACCATTATTTCGCCTCCCAAAAGAGCAGTGTACAAATCCAGGTCTACAGTGGTATATAGGTTGTTGCCATCCCTTTTGAAAGCCGTATCGTTTATGATACTGAAGGTAATATAAAGGTCGCCTTTAGGGCCGCCTTGATGTCCAGGCCCACCGTGACCGCTAATTTTTATGGTTTGACCGTTTTCAACCCCTGCAGGGATAGTTATTCTAATATTTTTGCCGTTTACACTAAGTGTCTGTTTGTGCGGCTTAAATACATCCCTAAGGTGCAATTTTAATTCCGCGTTTAGGTCCTGGCCTCTAAAACGGGCTTTGCTTCTTCCGGAAAAACCAGCGGAACCTCCGAACATGGATTCGAAAAAATCGGAGAAATCGTGTTCCCCATAATGTTGGGACCGACTTTGTCCGCCGCTTCCGTAGGCTGATTGTTGGGAAGCCCTAGCTTTTTCAAACTCTTCGGCATGTTCCCAATCCTTTCCGTATTTGTCGTACTTTTTACGTTTTTCAGGATCACTAAGAACCTCATTGGCTTCATTGATTTCCTTGAATTTTTTTTCAGCCTCCTTATTGTTGGGGTTAACATCCGGATGGTGTTTTCTAGCCAATTTCCGATAGGCTTTTTTAATATCGCTTTGGCTGGCGCTTTTGTCCAACCCCAAGATTTTGTAGTAGTCTATAAATTTCACATGAAAGTTATTTATGCTTTATTCTTATTCTATTTTGGAAACATCATTTAGCAATTACTATACTAAAACATTCACCAACCCTACCTAATTTAATATATGTTTCTGGTTTAAAGTAATCCGCTGCAAAATTATTTAATTCAATTGTGGATCCAACTGATTAAAATCATGTATCGGTCTGTTTTATTTTACTAAATTTCTGGGTAAACCAATAGGCAATGCCACTGAATATTATTTTGATTAAGTTAATAATTAATTCATTCCGGCGGTACTTATTGAAATCTGCCTTGTAACTTTTTGGCCTATTATTGGTCAGCAAAAAATTGTTCATATGAAAAATATTTTGATACCTACGGATTTCTCTGATAATGCCTATAAAGCCATCTCCTATGCCTTGCGATTGTTTAAAGATGAGAATTGTGCTTTTCATTTGTTGCATACCTATACTCCCGCTGTTTATCAATCCGAGTACTTATTGCATAGTCCTGGGCAATTGGGGTTAGGGGACATTTATCGCACAGATTCCGAAAAAAAATTGGAAGATTTGAAACAAAAGGTCATTTCAGAATCCAGTAACCCAAAGCACCTTTTTAGAACCTATAGTGCATTTAGTATTCTGATGGAGGCTATTGACGAACTAGTAGATAGCAAACAAATAGATATCTTAATTATGGGGACCCAAGGAGCCACGGGGGCAAAAGAAATATTTTTAGGCAGTAATACGGTGCATGCCATTAAAAGGGCAAGATGTCCCATTTTGGCTATACCCTTTGATTTTGATGTTCAAATGCCCACCAAAATTCTATTTCCAACGGACTATGAAATAAAATACAATTTTGAATTGATTGAGCAGGTACTGTTTATTGCCAAGAAGCATAAATCAATATTGGATATTATGCATGTCCGTTCGGGTTATGAACTCAATGAGGAGCAGAAAAAGAACAAAATCAATTTGAAGCTTTTGCTTTCGGAAACTAAACACAAATTTCATGAATTGCCAGATCAAGGAATCATGGAAGCCATCAATAATATACAATCCTTGCTGCACCCCCAAATGTTGGTGATGGTCAAAAACAAACACAGTTTTTTGGAGAATCTATTTTTAAAACCTGTAATAAATCAAATTGGCTTTCATTCGAGCGTCCCTTTTATGGTTTTACCTTATAATTTGTTGGAATAGCCTTATTAAGGTCTACCGATAAATGATTATCGGCCGGAGAAGTAGTTAGGTTTCCATCTTAGGTAATCTTGTATATTTAAATGGTCATTGTGAGGTTTTCTAAATTATAATAAAGATTATTTTCTGCTGAATGGTCACCAACCATAGTTTTAACAACTATGTTTATAATAACTTTTTATAACTTTTGATGTAAGATTTTTAATGAAAATCCTACTTTTGTCTACTAACAAGTATTGAATATTTTGATTATGGCAGAAAAAGTAGAGCGTTTAAAAACGTTGATTATTGGTTCGGGACCGGCAGGTTATACTGCGGCCATATATGCATCTAGGGCCGATCTTAAGCCGGTGTTGTATACTGGAATGGAACCAGGTGGACAATTGACTACCACTACTGAGGTGGATAACTTTCCCGGTTACCCTGAAGGAATTGACGGGCCAACCATGATGATACAGTTACAACAACAGGCCGAAAGATTTGGGACCGAGGTCCGTATTGGTATGGCAACCGCTGTAGATTTTAGTGATGAAGTAGGAGGGATACATAAGGTAACAATAGATGACAGTAAGATTATAGAAGCAGAAACAGTAATTATTTCCACTGGGGCTACGGCAAAATATTTGGGTATCCCTAGCGAACAAAAGCTACGTGGAGGAGGCGTATCGGCTTGTGCCGTATGTGATGGTTTCTTTTATAAGGGACAGGAAGTAGCCATTGTTGGGGCAGGAGATACTGCAGCGGAAGAGGCTTCCTATTTGGCCAATATATGTAAAAAGGTAACCATGTTGGTTCGAAGGGACGAAATGCGTGCGTCAAAGGCGATGCAGCATAGGGTGAATAGCTTGGACAATATAGAAATTCGTTATAACACCGAAGTGGATACGGTTTTGGGAGATCAGGTTGTAGAAGGGCTAAGAATGGTGAACAATATTACTGGAGAGAAAGAGGATATTGCCATTACCGGATTGTTCATTGCCATTGGGCATAAACCAAATACCGATATTTTTAAGGGACAACTGGAAATGGATGAAACTGGATATTTGATTACCCAGGGTAAAACAACCAAAACTAGTAAGCCTGGCGTTTTTGCCAGCGGCGATGTCCAGGACAAGGAATATAGACAGGCTGTTACGGCTGCCGGTACTGGGTGTATGGCAGCCCTTGATGCAGAGAGATATTTGGCGACCATTGAAAGCCATCAGGAAGTCTCATCCTAGAGGGTGATATAACAGTCCTAAATTTGAAATTAATTGAATTGAAGGCATTTTAAAACGATCTGTTCTTGGACCAATGTTCTTAGTACAGATCGTTTTTTTATAGTGGTATCTATTTTGGCTTTACCTCAGCTGAAGTCCAATTAGACCTAAACCTAGTTTAGACGTTTGTAATTTTCAGAATTTATTCGGTTCCCATCCGCATCAATAAAGATTTGGCTGTATTTGTCCCCTTCCAACAGAAGTTCCATATGCCATTCCATATTTTCGTTGGCAACTTTTTTCATGGAAGCCGACATGTATTCCAATTTTTCGGTCAAGGTGCTGTCAGTAGCCTTATAAGAGCCATACCCAAACCATTCAATTGAATCTGTAGGGACATAGCGGGTCCACATTACCTTTCCATTATAATACATTTTAATTTGACGGTATCCTTCGGTAGGAGGTATGGTCTTTACAACATCGTTACCGTCGTAATTGTTAAAACTAATTAATTCCCACGTGCCTTCCAGCGTTTTGGGGCTTTGTATTTTAGTAGGTGCAATTTTGGTGGCGGATACCAAAAATAACATCAAAAAAGCTATTCCAAATATTTTTTTCATGACGATTTGCTTTTAAGGGATTAGATACTAATAAGTTACGACTTTTTTGGAATATTAACACCTGAAACGCGGAATATGTTAAAAGAAACTTATCAAAAGGAATTAAATAATAACTGTATGTAGTCTTGGTTTTGTGATAAAATCTCTGATAAGAGGTCGATTTATTGTATAAATCACATTTCGTAGAGCAAATGTTTGTTTTTTATGATATTTTTATGATTTTTAACTTAGATTAATAAAACAAACTAGTATGATACAAAAACTATTATTATTGTGCACTTTTATGCTTACATGGCATGGCATTGCTCAAAATGTTACTGGTAACGTAAAAGATGAAAGCGGCATGCCGCTTCCAGGGGTTACCGTTTTACTTGTAGGGACCAACACAGGAACCACAACAGATTTTGATGGTAATTTTGCAATTACCGCCAAACAGGGCGATGTTCTACGCTTCTCGTACCTTGGAATGAAATCATCGGATGTCAGGGTAACATCAAATGCCGAATTAAGTGTTGTCTTATTGGAAGACGCCAGTGCTTTGGACGAAGTTGTGGTTACGGCCTTTGGTGTAGAGAAGAAACAAAAATCCTTGGGATATTCCGTAACCCAGGTGAACACCGAAGACCTTAATTTAGCTGGGCAATCTAATCCCATGGAAAGTTTGCAGGGCAGGGTTGCAGGGGTTCAAATCAATAGAACATCTGGATCTTCAGGTGGTGGGGTAGATATCTTAATTAGAGGTATTACGTCCGTTAATCCTAGTAGGAGCAATCAACCATTAATTGTTGTTGATGGGATTGCCTTGAACAACGACACATTTTCGGGAGAAGTAAGACCAAGTGCAGGGTCTAATTCGGCCAGCAGTTCCGAACAATTTGCGTTTTCCAATAGAGCCGGGGATATCAATCCAGAGGATATTGAAAGTTTCAATGTACTTAAAGGTGCTGCCGCCACTGCATTGTATGGAGTAAGAGCTTCCAATGGGGCCATTATCATTACAACTAAAAAAGGTAAAAAAGGAAAGGCCAAAATTAATGTAACGGCTTCAACAACTTTTAGGGATATACAAAAAACACCATTGTTACAAACTACCTATAGGGAAGGTTTTAGTGGTGCTCCTAGGACAATTTACGATCCAACTTCCGAAACCGGTTTTAATAGGGTGCAGAATGCCACCTCTTTTTATAGCTGGGGACCTAGATATACTGATGATTCCTATACGCTGTCCAATGGTACAGTGGTCGATTTAACTGGAGATAAATTTTACAGTCCTTACGATATATTTAGAACAGGTTTTAATTCGCAAGTAAACTTAAGTATTAGTGGAGCCAATGAAAAATTGGATTATTTCTTTTCCATGGGAAAGGACCAAGAGGATGGGGTTCTTCCTAACACTGATTACGGTAAGAATAATTTTAGACTAAAGTCTGGCTATAAGATTTCTGATCAATTGACATTGAATTCTTCTATCGCCTATACTAAATCTGGTGGACGTAGGGCCAATGGAGGGGATAAATCCGTAATGAGTGCACTTTCCTATTATTCTGGGACATTTCCAATAAACGACTATATGAATGCCGATGGTACTGAAAGGGATTATTCTTTTGGGATAATTGACAACCCAAGATATTTAATGGAAACAAGCAGCCTTATTGATGATGTAAATAGATGGATTGGCAATGCCACCCTGAACTGGAGTCCTAAGGAATGGGTAAATGTAACCTACTCAGCCCAAATAGATAATTATTCCGATCAGAGAAATAGATATGTGGGCCCTGATTTGGATGGGGGTTCACAGGTTGGTGGGTTTGTCTTAAATCAAAACATCAATTTTACTGGTCTGGAATCCAATCTTTTGGTTGCTTTTACCAAGGATTGGTCGGACGATTTTACCACAGACCTTACGCTGGGACATCAGATTTCCGATTCCAAAAGGGAATATGCCCAAGCCAGAGGGGAAGGGTTGAATGTTCCTGGAATTAACGAAATAGGGAACACCATTAATTATTTTGTGGATAATAGTATTACGCAACTAAGGAACGTTGGTGCCTTTGGAGAATTAAAATTAGGTTACAAAGATAAATTGTTCTTGAGTTTAACAGGTAGAAATGACTGGTTGTCTACATTGCCTAAAGAGAACAGATCGTTCTTTTATCCGTCCGCGAGTTTGGCCTATGATGTTTCCGATGTATTTGGTGATAATGATGTTTTTACTTTTGGCAAGCTTAGGGCATCTTGGGCCGAGGTTGGAAAAGGACCTGGTTTTGGGGACGTTGGCCAATATTTTGTTGTTGACGGGGACTTTCCCTTTGGTGGTGCTGGAGGTTATAGGCGAAGTACATTGTTAGGAGATTTGGATATAGTTCCGGAACGTAACCAATCAACGGAATTTGGTGCCGACCTTAGGTTTATGAACGATAGAATCAGGTTTGATTACGCCTATTATAAAACTCGTGTAAAAGACCAAATATTTACTGTAGGAACCGCATATTCTTCAGGTCTATCGGGAATTACAAGGAATGCAGGCGATTATGAGGTTTTTGGACACGAATTATTGATAAGCGCGGATGTTATTAGAAGTAATGATTTCAGGTGGGAGTTGATTTTTAATTGGTCTACTAGTGAAGGGAAAGTATTGGAAATCCCAGAGGATATTGAATCTATAATTTTTGCGGACTCAGGCTTTGCAGGAATAACTTCCGAAATCAGAGCAGGAGATAAAATGGGGAATCTCTATGGATATAAATGGAGATATGAGGATGGACAGCGGTATTTGGATGCCGATGGTTTTCCCGAAATTGTTACTGACGAAAGGGTGAAGGTAGGCAATGCCTTTCCAGACTTCATTTCTTCCTTGGGTAGTAATATTAAATGGAAGGGTATAGGCTTCAACTTCTTATTGGAATACAAGGAAGGCGGCGATCTATATGATTCCGGTCTTAGGAATTCCATTAGAAATGGTAATCCTTTAAGTACTTTGGTTAGGGATGAAGAAGTAGTGTTGTCTGGAGTAATGGACAATGGTAGTGGTGGTTTTACCACCAACACTACACCAGCCTTGATAGATCAAGATTACTATAGAAATTCAAATGTCTACAATAGGGCAGCAGAAGTATTGGTACAGGATGCATCATGGGTTAAATTGCGCAATGTTAGTTTGTCTTATGACATGGATAACAAATTTACTAAGGACCTTAAAATGGAGAAGCTGAGTTTTTCAGTTAGTGCATCCAATATTCTTGTATGGACCCCATTTGATGGTTATGACCCAGAGGGGAATCAGTATAGTGCTGGTAGCAATGTTTATGGTTTTACAGGGCTTAGTGTTCCGTTGAGCCAGAGCTACTCTTTTGGTCTAAATATTTCATTCTAAATATGATAAACATGAAAAATAATATTATAAAAACAGGAATTTTATCACTTCTATTAGTTGCGCAGATTTCGTGTAGTGATGATTATTTTGATGTAAACACTCCTTCCAATACAGCAACCTTGGAGGAGTTGAGAATGCAGGATTTAATGGCGCCGGTAATACACAGTACAATGGAAGGTCAACGGTCTGCGGAATTGGCTTTTGGAAATTATGTGCAGAATTTCGTGTCAACCGGGGGGGGAGCTGCCGGGCAAACAGAAGCAAGTGGTCTGTGGAGCCAGGTATATCTTTATATTTTGCCTAATCTTAAGGCAATTAAGGAGAAGGCTGCTGAAACCAATGCCACGCACATAGGCGCTATATCTGATATTCTTATCGCCATAAATCTTGGAATAGCTACGGATACTTGGGATAATATACCCTATTCGGATGCTACTGAAGGCCCGGACAATAATTTTCCAACTTTTGATACCCAAGAGTCTATTTATAGTGAAATATTCACCCTTCTAAATTCGGCTATCACAGCGTTGGAAGGTCCAGATAACTCCGGCTTCAATTTGGGAAGCTCAGACCTTATTTATGGGGGTGATTCCGATCAGTGGTTAAGAGCGGCCTACACTATTAAAGCGCGATATCAGTTGCATTTGGTGAATAAAGGTACTGTCACTGCCAATGAGGTTTTAACTTCCATTGCCAACGGCTTTACTTCAAATGATGATAATTTTGAGATGTCCTACAATGAAAAAAATATCAACCCTTGGTACTCTGCAGAAATATTGGCCAGGTCTACAGGTAACCTGAGCAACGATATAGCTAGTCAGTTAGTGAGTTCTATGAATGGGGATTATTATCCCTTTGAAAGTGGGGCACTTACCATAGATCCAAGACTGCCCTTGTTTGCCGAAAATGGGGACGAAGCAGAGTGGAAAGGTTTTGTAAGTGGTGGAGCAGGAATAGCCCCGGATGGTAGTGATGCCAATACCCGTTTTAAGACCGATGGTTACTATACCAGTGTAGATTCCCCACTATTGCTTATCAGTTATGCCGAAGCAAAATTTATTGAGGCAGAAGCGGCTTTTTTGGCCAATGGGGGCAACACTACAAGTACAGGGTCCAGTACCGAGGCATATACAGCCTATTTGGAGGGGATCCAGGCCAGTATGGATATGTATGATGTGGATGGCGCCGATTATTTAACGGATGGAGCAATTGCTGTAGGTGAAGCAGGTTTAATGTTACATCATATCATGAAGGAAAAATACATAAATAACTTTTTGAATCCAGAGACATTCGTGGATTATGGAAGATATGATTTTTCTGCGGATGTATTCACCGGTCTACAAATAAGATTGGAGGAAGCAAGTGATGATAGCGAGTTTTTTGGACAGTGGTTCAGAAGGGCCATTTATCCTTCAACCGAGTTGAACAGAAATGAGGCCAATGTTGTGGCAAACCAACAAACCCCGGTTACCCCAGTTTGGTGGGATAATTAGTTTTTTGTAAGGGAACTGTTAAATGAAGCGGCCATCCATTTGGGATGGCCGTTTCATTTATAAATAGGAATTAATAATATTACATAATAAAAGAATATCTTCCGTTTTATGATGGGCACTTATTACAATTCTGCTCATAAGTTGGGAATCCTCATCAGGATAACGAAAACTGGTCACCACAATATTTTTACTTTCCAGATAGTCTACCAACTTTTCATCTGAAAAGCTGAACGCGGGATGGCCCTCCATGAATTTAAATATATCCAAAGTTTTAACATTGGATTTGAACAAGTTTATATTGTTCATTAGAATAGTCCTCTTTTCAAGGAAAAGCTTTTTGCCATCCAGGAGACAGGCTACTGCTGCAGGTGTTGCTGGACTTGCCCCGCCAAAAAAAGGAGTGTCCATGAATTGTTCAATTCTCCTTTTGGTCCCAAAAACAGATCCTGCCTGAACCCCAAACCCTTTACCTAGTGAACAACAAACAATAAGTTCTTTTGGATTTAATTTCCTTAGCCTTCTAAAGACACCCCCACCATTGTCATCTACAATACCAATACCATGGGAATCGTCTACCACCAGAACGATCCTTTCCAAAGGCAGTGTCCTTAATCCTTCAAAATTGGGATAATTGACCCCGGAAAAATCAATGGCATCCAAAAATACCACAGGAGTAATATTTTGATTGGATTCCAAATGGGCCCTAACGGCTATGTTCAAGGCCGTGAAAGTGATGTATGGTTTTGACTTTGTTGATGGGGTAGTGGAATAGAGTGCAGAATGGGTATTGGGGGCATAGAAGAGCCTATGCTCTTTGGTATCCATGGATTGCCTCACAAGTTGTCCTGCCAAATAACCAGAAGACAAAGTAGCGCTATATTCACACCCTACCAATTGGGATAAATATTGTTCTGCTTCTTCAAAAACTGATATTCGTACGTTGGATTTTCTGGAGGCTCCATAATTGGTGCCATATTTCCGGATATTGGAAATAAAGATTTCCTGAAAAGCTTGGTCGGTCTGTAACCCTAGATAGGAAGTACCTCCAAAATACAAAAATTTCTTGTGGTCCAATTGCAATTCCCGTCCCGGGAATCCATCAATATAAATAGCCATCAGCGTAATTGTATTCCGCTTCCACCAATGGTAGGAAAGATTACTTTGCCATTTTCCTGAATAATGACCCCATCGGCAATATCTTCTTTCAACAACATAGCACCGTCCATATCCACATAATCCAACTGTGGAATTAGTTGGGCGATGGCCGAAATGCCTACGGTAGATTCCGTCATACATCCTACCATTACCTTAAGTCCCATTTCCTTGGCCTTCGAAATCATACGGCGTGCGGGGGTTAGTCCACCACATTTGGTTAGTTTTATATTGATTCCGTTAAAATGAAGTGCACATTTTTCTACATCGGTTTCCACTATACAACTTTCGTCTGCTATAACTGGGAGGACACTTTGGTGCATCACTGCTTCCATTCCTGTCCAATCATCGGCTTTGAGCGGTTGTTCTAAAAATTCAACACCCAAATCCTTCAATAAAGGAGCGTTGGCAATTGTTTCCTCCGCTGTCCAGGCACAGTTGGCATCTACCCTGAAAATGGCATCCGTATGTTTGCGCAACTCCCTTACTATATCAACATCGCTATCGGTACCTAATTTAATTTTATATATGGGCCAAGGCATTTCTTTCATCTTGTCCACCATTTTTTCAACGGAGTCCAAGCCTATGGTGTAATTGGTTATGGGATAACTACTGTTGTCCGTATTCCATAGTTTATACAATGGCCTCCCGAGTATTTTTCCATACAGATCGTTGGCGGCAAGATCCAATGCACAGATAGCGAAATTGCTCAAGTCTTTGGAAACCAAAAACGCATGAAAGGTCTCAGGTTCCTGAAAGTCGAAATTCTCGATTTCCTCCCTGACATTTTCAATCTCAGCTTGCATGGTTTCAAAGGTTATTTTGTAATAGGGATTGGAAGTTGCCTCCCCATAGCCCGTTTTACCGTTCAGTTCCAGTGCAACGATCATGGAATCCTGGAAATCATGGGATTCCCTGGAAATACTGAAGGTGTGTTTTAGCGGAAGTACGTATTTTTTGATCTTTATTTTCATAACAGTATTTATGGAACGAATATAAAGAAAGATGGTGTATTGGAAAATGAATACCCATTGAAATCTCAATGGGTATTGTAAATTTTAGGATGGGATGGCCACAACCTAAGGATAATCCAGGTTTTAAAGGGCACTGACACTTCCTGAACTCGATTTCTTATGTTCTACGGTAGCATCACCGGTATAGTGTATATTTCCACCACTGCTGGCTTTAGCGGTTAAGGACTCGGACACATTTACCGTTATTCCCGCACCACTACTGGCATTGGCTTCGCAGATTTTGGTGTTTAAATTTCTTGCTTTTATATCAGAGCCGCTACTTGCATGGCCATAAAGGGATTTTGTGTCACCGGCCACTTTAATGTCTGCGCCACTACTGGCATCTGCTGTGACCTTTTCGGCCTTTAATTCTATAATTTCCAGACTGGAACCACTGCTGGCATTCAAGTCAATGTTTCGTCCCTTAATTAAATTTTTGGTAATCAGGTCGGCACCGCTGGATGTTTCCAAGCCTGTAATTTCGGGTAGTGTAACATAAATATTTTTGGTAGCCCTCCCAATATTTTCAACGGCATGAATTCGTAATCTTCCATTTTTGATATCAGTTCCAATAAGGTCGATTACATTTTCATCGGCTTCAACAACAATTTCAAAATCGTTGCCTTGGGTAACATAAACGTCCAGGCCTTCAGAGGCTGATATTGAGGTGAAATCCGCGTTTATTGTGCGTTGGTCTTCCGTTACAATTCCATTTCCCCTCTTGCCGTTTCCAATATTAATATCGAAACCACAGGACGAAAACAAAATTGCCAAGATAAGTGCGATGGTAATTCTTGCTAATGTTGTCATGATTGTTGTTTTTTGATTGAAATAAACACTATGGGTTTATTCAAGGATTGATTAATGATATGTTTAATTAAAAATATTGATTAGGTTGCTTTAAGGGCATTTTAAATTACTGAGTTGTTACAAGAGTCTACCCAACTGTATTTTTATTGATGGCTATCTTTTAATTTTCGTTGGTTTTGAACTGTACACCCTTTTCGTCTATTTTCAGCTTAAAATTATCCCCATCCCCCTTTATATCTATATCAACACCATCTTCGTTGATGATAATTTTTCCGTTGTCGTCATTATCTTCATGATCTTGCCCATCTTCGTCTATTGGACAATCCAAACATTGTAATTCCCCACTGTTATTCATTTTCCAAAGGTATTTGGACATTTCACATCCACTCATGGTGCGGTCCAATGGAGCACTAATTTTCCAGCAAGGACTACTATCCCTTTCATATGTCAATACCGTGCCTACTGGGATATAGAGTAATATTCTCACTTCTTGGTCCCGGTATTTATTGTTTTTGGCGGTAGTTAAAAAATCGTCCAATAATAAAGTATTTCCTTGCAAATCATAATTGTAGATCACTTTATCAGCGGTCTCCGTGGCACTTTTAAAAGAATTTCCATTGGCATTTTTGCGTATCTCGATACGGGCAATGGAGTCTCTAGACATTTTAAGGTTTAGACGAACATCTTCGGAAACAAGTACTTCTTCCCCATTTTCAGTGTAATCCAGAACCACACCGTTTATGCCTATTTTATTGCCATTATTTAGATGGGAACCAGACCTTAAAATGATTTTCATTGGTTGCTCTGGCCGCTGGAATGCCAGTTCCTTCTCCACTGAAACATTGCCCGTATAGGCATGGGCAGCAGCTTGTCTTATCCCAAAAACAGTGAGCAGGATAATGGCAATCAACCAAAGTCCCAAAAGGGTAAATTTTGCAATATTACCTATCGATTTAAGGTTGTTGACCAAAATCTTAAGTCCTAAATACATGAGAAAGAAAAAGGGTATGCCAATGGCAAAAAAGCCTAATAGCGACACCAACCATACCGGGGTATTGGTAGAGTTCACCATATAGTAAAAATCAATTCCCGGAAGGTGTACAATGTCTAAAATACCTACGGTAAAAAGTCCAATAAACAAGGCAACTATTCCGGCAGCACCTATTATGATGAGTATTATCCCAATAAACTTGCCAATGATCTTAAAAAAAAACATGATGACATCGGCAATGGCATTAAAGAAACTTTTGCTACCATCCTTTACCTTGGTACCCACTTTTTCATAGTCCACACTTTTAACCTTTTCGGCTACATCATCAAAACCCTCCTTTACTTTTTTTTCAATATTACTAATGTTGACCGCCTCACCCCTCATATCCAATTTCTGAGCCGTGGTAACGGCCTCTGGAATGAGAATCCATAAAAGGATATAAATAAATACAAAACCTCCCCAACTAAAAATGGTCAGCAGAATCCATAAAAGTCGAACCCAGAGGGCATCAATCGCAAAATAATGTCCAAGGCCGGCAGATACACCCCCTATATACTTATTTTCTATATCCCTGTATAATTTTCTTACCCTATGTGCTTTTTTTGTGGATTTTGGCTGGTCCTCAAAAATGTCCTCGTCCACCATGTAATCTTCGGGCTGTCCCATGATGCCTATTACTTCGTCTACTTCCTTTTCTGTAATTACCTGTCTTTCGTTCTCCATTTTTTCATGGAACAGTTCGGCAATTCTGGACTCTATATCCGCTATGATCTCCTCACTACCACTAGTATTGGCAAAGGAACGTTTTATGGCCTCCAAATAGCGTTGAAGCTTATTGTAGGCTACTTCATCTATATGAAAGAATAAATTGGCCAGATTAATATTTATTGTCTTGTTCATTTCTTAGTTGTTTTTTGTTTTGGTTACGAGGTTTGTCGCATTTCTTAATTCATCCCAAGTAGTATCCAATTCTTTAAGGAAAAGTTTACCTGTTTCTGTTAGGGTATAATACTTTCTTGGGGGACCTGAAGTGGATTCCTCCCAACGATAATTGAGAAGCCCCGCATTTTTCAATCTTGTGAGCAATGGATATATGGTGCCCTCAACCACTAGCATTTTAGCGTTTTTTAGGGTGTCCAGTATTTCGGAGGTATACTTGTCCTCCCCATTGAGAATGGAAAGTATACAGTACTCCAAGACTCCCTTGCGCATCTGTGCTTTTGTATTTTCAATATTCATAGTAGCATGATTAAAATAATTTAACTGTTCGTTTTTTTGATGTCCGCATTTTACTGTTTCACTTCTGATTGATTGGATGAATAAACTCTCTAATTAGTGTGATGAGTACTAATTGTATTTTTCATTATTTAATAAATGGGATGCTTATAGGGTATTTAAAATCCAACCCCTCACTGGTTCGAATAGTGGCCAAGATGGTGTAAACTATATTTACCAAGAATAGTCCCAGCTGTGCAACCCCGGCTATTCCCAATGGCCAAAGAAATTTGCCCAGATGAAATGGCTGAAAGTTGAAATCGAAATTAAGGCCATTGAATTCGTTAAAATTGGCAAAGTTAAAATGGCCCAGATGAAATATTTCCGGTATTATCCCAATTAAAAAAGGGATGGTGAAAATTCCAAGGATGATGGAATAGAGTAAAAGACTGATTTGAAAATTCAAAGCCTGTTTGCCATTTTGGTCCACGAAGTTATAATCCTTTTTATTTACGGTCCAAAGTACTAGGGGAAGTAGGAAATTTCCAAAGGGGATGAAATACTTGGAAAACGTAGACGCATGTATTATTGCGGCCAAATTTTTTTCGTGTTTGCTCAGTGTTTCGGTCATTGCTGTATAGTTTGTGTTCCCAGTTATTACTTTGTGCCCTTTACCGTCGGTCTCGATTAAAACAGTTTTAGTAGCTTACTAAAGCTATTTCTAAGGGCTTATCTTATTAAGCCTAATAACTTTCTATGCAAATATATATCTAAAAGAAGGTACTATGCAAAACAAAGTACTAAAATTTAACAATTTATTAACAATTGTAGGTTCGTGCAAATTATATACTTTTGATATAAAATAAACTACAACTATGGCTACCGATGCAAGTAAAATTAACATGTTCAGTTTTTTTAAGCTCCCGGCCGTATGGTGGACAGGAGTACGATTAAGGTATATAGATGAAAAAAAGGCCATAGTCACCGTTAAGCATAGATGGATCAATCAAAACCCGTTTAAATCCTTGTTTTGGGCAGTACAGGGAATGGCGGCCGAACTGACTACAGGAGCTATGGTAATGAGCCAAATCAAGAAAAGTGGTAGAAATATTTCCATGCTAGTAGCCAATAACAATGCCAATTTTTCAAAAAAAGCTACCGGAAAAATTACCTTTACCTGTGTAGAGGGACATCTTGTTTCTGATGCCATTAAGAAAACCATTGAGACCGGTGAGGGGCAGACAGTCTGGATGAAATCGGTGGGGGTTAACGACGAAGGTGTTGTAGTGTCTACCTTTAATTTTGAATGGACTTTAAAGGTGAAAGGATAAGGTGATGATATACACTTAATCAATATATCAATATACCAATATACCGATATACCAATGTGACAGTGAGTCAAGGGCCATGGTATTAATTTATTAGTGGGTAAATATTCCGATGTAACAAACCGGTAATTTTTGACACTAATGGTCAACAAATGAAATTCAATTTATTAAACTTATAGGATGAACGCACACGAAATAGACTATGTAATTTACGGAGAGGAAATGCAATATGTGGAAATAGAATTGGATCCGCAGGAGGCCGTTGTGGCCGAAGCGGGCAGTTTTATGATGATGGATTCGGACATTAAAATGGATACCATTTTTGGTGATGGTTCCAATCAGGATACTGGGGTCCTCGGAAAATTGTTCTCTGCAGGAAAAAGATTGCTCACAGGGGAAAGCCTTTTTATGACGGCATTTTTAAATATAGGCCAGGGGAAAAAGCAGGTAAGCTTTGCCTCTCCCTATCCTGGAAAAATTATTCCGATAGACCTTAGCGAATTTCAAGGAAGGTTCATTTGTCAAAAGGATGCTTTTTTGTGTGCGGCAAAAGGTGTTTCCGTGGGTATAGAATTTTCAAAGCGACTGGGGCGGGGGCTTTTCGGCGGAGAAGGTTTCATAATGCAAAAATTGGAGGGAGACGGAATGGCTTTTGTACACGCAGGTGGTACCACCGCAAAAAAAATTCTAGGTCCGGGGGAAACCTTAAAGGTGGATACGGGCTGTATAATAGGATTTACCAAGGATGTGGATTATAATATAGAATTTATAGGCGGAATCAAAAACACCATTTTTGGGGGCGAGGGATTGTTTTACGCCACATTAAGGGGCCCTGGTACCGTTTACATCCAATCTTTGCCCTTTAGCCGTTTGGCCGGACGGGTCTTGGCTTCCATTCCAAGAGGTGGCAAAGATAAGGGAGAAGGAAGTATTTTAGGTGGTTTGGGCGACCTATTGGATGGGGATAACCGATTTTAATGTAATTAAGAATTACCTGATATAATTTGTTTAAATATGGATTTTACTTCCCTGTTTCAATTCTTGACCGAGCTCAATCAGAATAACTCCAAAGAGTGGATGGATAAAAACAGAAAATGGTACAAAGAAGTTAGGGATGGGTATATAAGTTGGTTGAACGATTTGGATCTTGCTTTAGCTGCTGTGGATAATGAATACTTTAATACGCCAGGTAAAAAAGGAATTAATCGGATCAATAATAATTTGATGTTCCATCCCAATAAACCTACCTATAAGGACCATTTTGGGGCTGGTTTGGATAAGGCCCCCAACACGGGTGATTTTTATATTGAGATAGGGCTCGGGCAGTCCATGTTGGCTGGTGGATTTTGGAGGCCAGATCCCAAAACCTTGCGAAGTATACGCGATGCCATAGATTATGACGGGGAAGAACTGAAAAAAATTCTGAACAAAAAATCATTTAAAGATGCCTTCGGGAATTTGGTAGTGGATGAAACCTTAAAACAGGCACCTAAAGGATTTGCCAATGACCATCCACATATTGATCTCTTGCGCCATAAAACCTTTGCCGTAACACATCCATTGACCCGGAAAGAAATATTAGAGTCCAATTTTAAGGAGAAGGTAATCTCAATTTATTTGGAAATGCTACCCTTTAGAAGATACTTGAACAAGGCGGTTACCGTGTGAGGGTGGGTGGTTGTAAAATTGTCTGTCCACGTTGTGCAGGTCGCTCTAATGGGACTAAAGTTAGAACTAACATCTATCAACAAGTGTAGTGTTCAATGCCTTGGTAACCAATCCGTTCATTTTGAATAGGCGAAGGAAGTAAACACTGTAGCACAGCAATGGTATATGTTACTTCCCGTTCAGAATCAATTGCCGCAATAGCCAAGAATTAGCTTTAGAAAAATATTCCATTAGGTTATAGTAAAGTTTGTCATAGCTCCCAATCTTATTTTTTTTATCGTTCCCATAGGTATAAAAATGACTAGTTTTGTAAGGATACAAGAACCGCCTACAAGTGAAAAACGGAAAAGTAAAAAACATCAATAAAGAGCTATTATCCGATAACTGGTATAGGCTTGAAAAGTTGACTTTTGAATATCAGAAAGAGGATGGAAGTTGGGAGACCCAATCCCGCGAGGCCTATGATCGCGGAAATGGTGCTGCCATTTTGTTGTACAACAAGAAGAAGAAAACGGTAATTCTTACACGACAGTTCCGGATGCCTACCTATATCAACGGCAATGATTCCGGGATGATGATAGAAGTATGTGCAGGGTTATTGGATGGCGATCATCCTGAAGACTGTATAAAAAAAGAAACGGAGGAAGAGACCGGCTATAAACTGGACAAGGTGGAGAAGGTCTTTGAATCCTATATGTCACCAGGTTCGGTAACCGAGATCCTTCATTTTTTTATTGGATCATATGATGAAAAAATGAAGATAGGCGAGGGGGGTGGTTCCCAAGAGGAAACTGAAAATATAGAAGTCTTGGAGTTGGACTTTGGTAAGGCCATGGAAATGATATACACAGGTAAAATTAAAGATGCCAAGACTATTATGCTCTTGCAGTATGCAAAAATTAACGGGTTATTCTCCAATGTACAACCATCCCATTATGGAAGCTAAACATAGAATTGCCTTTGGGGGTGGATGCCATTGGTGTACCGAAGCCGTTTATAAATCACTAAAGGGGATAATAAGTGTAGAGCAAGGTTTTGTAGCTTCGGAAGGGGAGGAATCTTCCTTCTCTGAAGCGGTAATTGCGCATTATGACCCAAAAGTCATTAGTCTTGAAGATTTAATTTTGGTGCATTTATATACCCATAAATCTACATCAGACCATGGCATGCGTAAAAAATACCGTTCGGCCATTTATACTTTTGAGACAGTGGATATTAAAAGATCTACTGGGGCATTGAAAGAATTTCAGAAGAATTTTAAAGATCCCTTGGTAACCAAAGTCCTACCGTTCAGGAAATTTAAAATTTCCGATAAAGCCTTTCAAAACTATTACTTTAAAAATCCATATAAACCATTCTGCCAAACCCATATTGTTCCAAAACTAGACTTGTTGATGTTGAAATTTGCGGACAAAGTAGATCATAATAAGGTCTTCTTGGGTCAATAACGGTCCCTGATCATTTCAAAGATAGATTCCATATGTTGTTTTACCTCACTATTGCCATGGGTAAAATGGTTGTTCATAAAACTAAATATCAAAGTCTTTCCAGATCGCGTTAGAAGATATCCACTAAGACAATAATTATTTCCCAATGATCCTGTTTTGGCGTAAATATATGGGCGTTCATCACCATGGAACCCGTTTTTTAAAGTCCCTGTTAGGCCGCCGACAGGGAAAAAGTTGAATAATCGCTCCCTAGGTATTTCTTGGTACATTTTATTAAGTACATACACCATTGTCCCTGGTGTAAATAAATTGTAGCGTGAAAGCCCGGAACCATCTACCCATCTTGGGGGCTGTTCCAGTTCCTGTAAATAATTCTCCAAAATATATTTTCTGGCCCTTGCACTGTTCAGTGTATCCGAAAGGGTAGAGGAGCTTAAAATTAATAATTGTTCTGCAAGAAAATTATCACTTACCTTCATCATTCGCTTGTATAGGGAATCTGAGGAAACCCCGTACAACACCTGTTTTACCTCCTTCGGCATCTTTTGCACAATATTGACCTTTTTAAGCAGGACTTCTTCCAATAGATTTTTTATCAGGGTGCTATCAATCATAAAAGGACTTTCCAAGGTATCTTTTCTCTGAGGGTCAAAATAAAAGGTATTACTGTACAATTCTCTATTTATTCCGTATTCAATGGGCACTACTTGGTTTTTGAAATGTTCTGGGGTAACCGTTATACCCTCTGTATTCTCAATGGTTACAACGTTGCCGTAAATGGGAATTGCACTTCTTTCCGGACTAAAATAGAGGTCATAATCTTCCCAGGCCCAACCCGGACCATACTTGCTTTCCTGAAAATTATTTAAATAAAGGGATATGTTCTTATGGTTCTGGGCAAATTTTATTGCGGTACTGTCACCGAAATAGGGATGCAACAAGGTGGGGTCGCCTGTGCCTTCCATATAAAGGGTGTCATTTTTAACAACATATTTTAGGGCCGGAATCCTTTCTGGCAAGATTTTAAGGGAGGTATACAGGGTAATAATTTTGGTATTGCTTGCCGGAGTAAAGTACTTTTGGCTATTGTGGCTATACACAGTATCCTTTTTAATAGGATCGTAAACCAACAGCCCCTGAAAGTAATTATTCGGCGTTTCCGAGCTTATGCGTTGTTGAATGTTATTTTTTAATTTTTTGTTATTTAGTGTTTTACAGCTAAATAGGTTCATTGAGGTGCCAAACAAAATTAACAGCCCAAGAATCCTCTTTTTATTTAAAAAAGGGATTTGAAAGTGTGCATTCATCGACTTTAACATCTTTTTATCTATTATTTAACGGAAAGACAGCAATAATATATACCTTTTATTGGTTATCTTAGTCCAAGCAACCTAAAATTATTAAAAATATGGCAAGAGCTATGTTAGAGTACACTAAAACCGTACTGCAAAAGGTTAGTTTTGATACAAAGTTATTTTGCAAAGAACTAGAGAAAGCAGTGACTAGACTATTACCATTTGAAATAGAAGAATTAAAACTCTGGTTGAAGCAGTTCATTAATGATAAACCAGAATTACAACAAAGCTTACTTTATTTGAAAGCATAGACATAAGCTACCTTAAATTGGTAGCTTTTATTTTAATCATTCCTAGTGTGCAACTTTGTTTTTCTTAAAACTTCTTACATACTAAGGACAACTATTTTGGCAAGTTGCACCGTATATAATGGCGGGACCCCCCAATATTGTATATATGAAATATTTAACCTACGTATTTGTTCTATTCCTTTTTAGCTGTGGGAAGGACGAGGATACCTTGCCCTTAATTGCCAATGATCTTCTAGGAATATGGCAATTGGAAGCCACTAAAATTAGCCCGGGCGATATAGTTGAGAATTGGACAACTGTAATGAACGGACCCATATTTGAATTTAAGGCCAATGGTTCCTATACCCATAATGAAAAGGCTTGTGGCGGTATTGTTAACGGAATTTACAGTACAAGTGAAAGTGTTTTGACCCTGCGATATCATTGCGAAAACAATGCCATTGAAACCATTTTTAATATGGAATTCACCGAAGGAAAACTTATACTATCCAATGTAGGCTGCATTGAGGAATGTTCCTATAAATATAGAAAAATAGAATAGTTATTTGTTTAAGGGACTAATGATCTTTACATCTTGGAAAGCAATAGCTCCTCTTACCACACTGGCAATAACATCATATAATGCTTCTGTAATTTGAACTTTGAGCTCACTTTTGTGGTAAATTAAGCTTACTTCCCTAGCAGGAGATGGATTTTTAAAGAATTTAAGGTTCTGCTTCTTTTTATCATCCAGTTCAATAGTATTTAGGAAGGGTAGGAGGGTCATCCCCAATCCTTCATTGGAAAGGTTGATCAGGGTCTCGAAACTACCGCTTTGTAATTGAAAGTGCTCTTCATCGTAATTTTTGGTGGCATTGCACAAATTTATGACACCATCCCTAAAACAGTGTCCGTCACGCAATAGCAGCACATCCGAAATTTCCAAATCTTCCGGGACTAATTCCGATAGTTTTCCCAATCTATGATTGGGGGGTACATACCCCACAAAAGGTTCATAATATAGGGGGCGCTCCTTAATAAATTCAATTTCCAGCGGTGTAGCTGCAATGGCAGCATCTATATGGCCATCTTGAAGGTTGCGGATCAAATTTTCGGTGTTTTGCTCCTTGATGATCAGGTTTACTTTGGGGTATTTTTTTATAAAGGTCTTAAGGAACATGGGCAATAAGGTAGGCATAATGGTGGGGATGATACCAAGGGTAAACTCACCGCCTATAAAACCCTTCTCCTGATCTACTATATCCTTTATACGGTTGGCCTCATTGACAATGTTCTTGGCCTGGGCAACTATTTTGGCACCAACTTCCGTTATGGTAATCGGTTTTTTGCTCCTATCGAAAATTAATATGTCCAATTCGTCCTCCAGTTTTTGCACCTGCATACTCAAGGTAGGTTGGGTAACAAAGCTCTTTTCGGCTGCCAAGGTGAAGTTTTGATACTCGGCAACGGCTAGTACATATTGCAATTGTGTAATGGTCATGAAGTATTATTTAAAGTGATAAAATTAGGAAAACTAAAAACAAAACCTAAGCAGAAGGACCCTTACTTATAAAATCTTTTTCCTGCCCTGAAATTATATAAGGGACGTTGGGTTGGTTTCGGTATATCAGTGGTTTTAATCAGTAATGATGTTTTCCGCTTCTATCCTTTTGTTATTGATGAAATCGTATAGCGTCAACCTTCTCAAAGTGTAGTAATCTGTCCAGAAATTTTCCAAGGAATTCAGGTATTCAAGTTCTGCCTTGTCTTTTTCCTGTTGCGCCAAATTTAGATCTGTAATGGTAATTTTTCCTAGAATATATCGCTCTTTGGTAATCTGATAGCGTTTAATGGCAATTTCTTTGGCTTTTTCCGAAGTGGATAGAAAATCCCTTTTACTGGACCAATTTAAAATATGTAGGTAAATCTCCTGTTCAAAAGCCTGCTGTTCTTGTTTTATATTTGTTTCTACCAAACCTAAATCGGCCTCTCCCATTTTTCTTTCGGATTTGGAGACCCCCCAATCAAAAATGGGAATACCCAATCTCACGGATACTCTTTGTTGTCTATCATAGTCTTGAAAGAGCGCGTCATAATCCTCGGCTCGCTTATTTAATCCGAAATTGGCATTGACATTAATTTCCAGCCTATTGTTACCTTTTATTTGAGCAAGGTTTCTTTCGGCCTCCAAACGTCTCCTTCTAAATTCAATAACGGATTTCCTGTTATGGGTAGCTTCATCCAGGGCAGTTTGTACACTTACCTCAAAATCTACCAATTTCTCTGGAATGAACAGTTCTATGTCCTCGGTTTTCAGTTCCAAATATCTGGCCAGGTTTTGGGAAGTCCTTTTAAGTAGGATCGTGTTTGTGGTAACCTCATTTTTCGAATTTAGATGTCCCAGTTCCATCTGCAATAACTCATTTTCAGCAATCTTTCCAATTTCGAACCGTCCTTTGGCAATTTGCAATAAGGTATCCTGGGTAGCCAAATTTTTCCTGGAATTTTTCAACCTCATTTGGGCGGTCAATAGTCCAAAATAGCGCTGGCAACTGCTTAGGGAAATATCTTCCATACGCTCAATAAATTCGCGCTTGGATTCTTCAAATTTTAAAGGTTCTATTTGCCTGTCCCACTTATAAGGATTAAAGAACAAGGAATTTTGATAGTAATTTACGGAAAAAGGGGTGAGGGAGTAATTGCTGTTTTCATCTGCGCCAAAGCGATCTATTCGTTGGATTTGTGAATTAAGGGAAAGGTTTCCTCCGGTAAAAGGAATACGCTGGTCTATGGACAAAGTCCCATCTATCCTGGATTGATTTTGATTTACGAAAATATCCTGGCCTTCGTCATTGGTAATCCTTGTAATGGTTTTGGAATAATCCGGCAAGGTGGCCGATAATCGAAATTGTGGTAAAAATTGGGCTACATAAGTTCTGTATTTCCAATAACTGGCTTGTGATTGGTTTAATACGGCTTGATATTCTGGGGAGTTTTTTTTTGCCAATTCAATGGCCTCTGTTAGCGTTAGCTTTTTGGTCTGTCCCAGAACAATAAGGTTTGAACACAGGAATAACAACACAATACATTTTTTCATTTTGGACTATTTTGATTGATAAAATGGGGGAGGGTATTTATGTTTGATGCTATTGGGGTTTCCATTATTCACGTCTTATGGCTTCTATGGGATTTTTGTTGGCGGCCGATTTGGCAGGTAAAACTCCAAACGCCAGCCCTATGAAGGTGGCTACAAAAAAAGACAAAACAATGGAGTTCAATGAAAGAATGGTTTCTATACCCGTTGCCAGTTCCAATCCATACGATGCCACGATTCCCAATATTATGCCTATTATACCTCCGCCCAAACTGATGAGGACGGATTCGGATAAAAACTGTAGAATTACATCTTGCTTGGTGGCACCAATGGCCCTCATGATACCTATCTCTTTAGTTCGTTCCAGTACGGAGGCCAACATAATATTCATAATGCCTATACCACCAATTAGTAGTGATATCCCAGCAATAACACTGAGAACAATATTGAATATCTGTTTAGTTTTCTGCTGTTGTTTTAGCAATTGTATAGGGATGGTAATTTCAAAATCCAACACCTCGTTATGTTTTCTTTTGAGAAGTTTGCTCAATACTTCCGCAGTTGCTTTAAGCTCATTGGAGTTATTTACCTGTACCGTTAATTTATCCAATTGATGGTAATTGCCCCTAGGAATTTTTTTCTTGGGCCCATTATTGGCACCACTAATGATGATCATACCTCCGCCACTAAAATCCAGGGGTTGGTCCGATATGATCTTTCTATCCTTATATCGAACCAAAAAGGTCTTTACAGGAATATAGATATCCTGGTTAAGGTCTCGAATTCCCAAATTCTCCTGTGCCTTTTCAGAAATGAGTTTTTCCTCTATTATGCCAATAACCTTAAGCCAAACGTCCTTTACCTTGATTTGCTTACCAATGGCACTTTCACCTGGGAACAACTTCTTTTCTACCTTTTCACCAATGATACAGACTGAAGAAGCATTTATCAAATGTTCTTGGGAGAAGTTGCTTCCTTTTCCTAAATGAATATTGGAAGTTTCAAAAAAGGAGTTGGTGACCCCTATTAATTTCACCGAATTTTGCCTACCCTTATTAATAACATAGGTTTCTAAAATTATTTCCGGACTAATGGCTTTTATAGTAGGAATATTATTGGCTATACTAGCTACATCCAAGAGATCCAAACCTTTGGAGAATCGTGTGGTTTCCTGTGCACCTTCCTCGTCCTCACTACTGCTTTCATCCTCTTCATCAGGTATTGGTGTTACTACAATGTTGTTGACGCCTACCAGTTCCAATTGCGCCAGAATTTCCTTTTCCGCCCCATTGCCTATGGACAGCATTGTAATTACTGCTGCCACACCAAAAATGATGCCCAATGCTGTTAAAAACGTTCTAACCTTGTTGATCGTCACCACGCGAATGGCTTCCCTGAAATTGGAGACAACCTGTTCTAGAAGTATCTTGTCTATCATGAATCTAATTTAAAGACAGTATGCCCTTTTCTTCCAATCCTTCTGGTTTGCTCAGATACACAACTTCGTTCTCATTTAAACCCTTTTTTACAATTACCACATCCAAATTGGATTCGCCCATCTCAATTTCTTTTTTATCGATGGAGAGGCCGGACTTGGCGTACACAAAACTTATGGAATCTTGGGAAAATACGGCTTCCAACGGTATCATTAGAACCTCTTCTTCCTTATGGATCAGGATTCTATTGGAGGTAGTCATCCCAGGCCTGACATTTTCATTATTCTCGTCAAAGTTTATCAGTACCTGAAATAACTTAATATCCGACCCTCGTTTTTCTTCCCCAACATTGGCCACGTTGGTAATGGTTCCTTTGACCGTTACATCTGGAAAAGCATCAAAACCGATAATTACAGGAAGGTCTTTTTTTATCTTTCTTATGTCTACCTCGTTGGCATAGGTCTTTGATTCCATTTTTGTAAGGTCGGGTAAGGTTGCTATTGCGGGGTCCCACATGCTAATGGACGACCCAACCTTTCTTTTGGTCCCATCCCAGTTTTTAGCGTAGGTTACCATTCCATTGGCATCGGAATGAATGGTGAAGGATTTTTGAAGATTCCTGAGTTCCTCCAACATTTTGCTTATTTTGGATACTTCAGTTCCCACTTCCACCATCTTGGCCATGGCTTTTTGTTCCTTAATTTTGTAATCCTCGGTTTTCTCCTTTAAATCCCGTTCTAATCGCTCAATATTGATCTCCAACTTTTTTATGGTAGCAGGTGGCTCATAAATAGACTGTTTAAGCTCCAACTTATTTTCTTGGATATCAAATAGCAAATCTTTTATGGCTGTCCGTTCCTGTTTTAAGGTTAGGGTAGTGTCTAACTGCTCTTGAGTGTATTTGGACTGGGCAGTTTCCAAATTTAATTGTGCATCCAAAATTTGTTCATTCACCTCCGAGGGATCCAATCGGCCTACATAATCGCCTTCCTTTACCAGGGAACCTTCCGGAATTAGGTCTTGAATTTTAACATCCCGCAGTTTAAATTTCCGTATGTCGTCCGGGCCATTAATTTTTTTTAAACTGGTAGATTGGGCCTCACCTGAAATGATAACTTCATTTAAAAATTCGCCTTTGACCACTTTGGTGGTAATGGCTACATCTTCATCTGCAGTATTCCCGAACAAGGTGTAACCTGCAAGAATAAGAACAATTGGGATACCGAATAGGAGTAGTTTCTTTTTATTCATTGTTAGGTGGTTTAGTTAAAGGGTGGGGGGACTCAAATTTAATCCAGTACCTCTATATACAAGAGATTATTGTGTTATTATTTTCTTAATTAATCATAAAAATATTTGCAAAAGGATTTAAAATTTACATTACATTGAAAATTTATGTTAAATTATTAGTATTATCATCAATTATCGTACCAATGATAAACCTTACTTTTTTCCTATCGTATATTACTATACACTTATAATAACTATCAATAAATTAAAGCTGCATCAGGAGGGGTTTTTTTGTAATTTAGTGGTATAACAAAAAAGATATATTATGCAATTAAACAGTATAGGTTTGGATGTTACCAAATCAAAATCGATAAGTAAGGATTTAAATCAGTTATTGGCCAATTTCCAACGCTATTATCAGAATCTTAGGGGAATTCATTGGAATATAAAAGGGAAGCGATTTTTTGACCTCCATATCAAATTTGAAGAATTGTACACCGATGCCAACACCAAGGTAGATGAAATTGCGGAACGTATACTTACGTTGGGAGGTGTTCCTTTACACACCTTTGAAGATTATATTAGTAGTTCAAAGGTACCTGTTGGTAAAAACATAACGAAGGATGAGGATGCTATAAGACTTATTGTTGATTCATTGTCCCAGTTACTTGTAATAGAAAGGAATATCTTGGATGCCTCGGACGAAGCTTCGGATGAAGGTACCAATTCTATGATGAGCGAGTTTATTACCCAGCAAGAAAAAACTGTCTGGATGATGAAAGCTTGGTTGGCCGAGGAAATTTAATCCACAGGATTATGGCTCTCTTAATACGGGGCCATAGTCTATGAATGGATTTTAGATTTTACAGATCATCCCCAGTATGGATTCTTTTGACATGTGATGTCCAAAGTACTTTCCATCTTGGGGATGATTATTGTTTTTAGGAGGTTCAATCCAAAAAATGCCTATCGAATGAAAAGGGGTAATCAAGATCGGTATTTACCGTAATTTTTACAGCCGTATCACGTCCATCTATTTGTAAGCGGGTAATATTTTGTTCCTTCCAAGGCTTATCCTTTATCCAAAAATGGCCATCGCCCTGAACCATTAGAACCGGTTTGTTAAATGTATCTGCGGCAGATCGAAACAGATCCGTAAAGGTTTTAAACTTATCGGGACCACCTTCCACCATATTTGCATGGCCAAAGACCACCATGGCAGACACCTTGGATTTTTTTTCTGCCACAAGTTTTTTGATCCATAGACCATTTTGGGTCAGTCGGTTTTTCCATTCCAAGGAATCATGTACTTTGCTTCCTACCAGGTTAAGACCAACAAACAAAACCTTCCCCGATTCCCAACTAAAATTTTCCTTACGTCCGGACTGATAGGTTACCGTTGGCTCAAAACGCCAATTTTCATTAAAATGAAGGAAGTACTTATTCCAGTATTTCAATCCTTGTTGTGGATCCGTACAGTCGTTATATTCATTGTCTCCCAAGACGATAAAGGTGGGTACCTCAAAGGTCTTTAGTATACTGGAAACTTCCTGATATACATTTTCGTCGCATTCCAGGGCACCTGGTTTTATGTCTCCAACATGAACAACAAATTCGGAAGGATCCATGTAATTGTGTTTGGAAATAATATCGATCAATCCATCACGCTGTTTTTCATCGTAGGGAACATCGCCAATAGCTGTAAAGGAGATAATAGTGTTCTCTTTGGTTATGTCATCATTTGTAGATTTGGAAAATTGGCCGTTCTTGCATGAAAAAAGGAACAAGACCATTCCCCAAAAAATCCAATGTTTACACTTGGGTTTTTTGAATTTAGGACCTATGATAGTATTTGGCATGATAAGGCGGAACCGTAAAAAATTAGATTTTAAATATAATTTAATTACGGGGTAAATTATCTTATTTCTGCATTTTTAAATAATAATCAGTGGAATGTTTACCAGAACCATAAAACAGAAAGAATACACATACCAACAAAGTAATGGAGGCCAAGACTAGGTTTCTTGTATTCATTTCCCCTATAAAATTTACCACTACCGCACCTAAAAGAATCGGTAATTGTGCCAATACCGCCCAACGGGTCAGTAAACCTATTACCAATAAAAAACCACCTACAAAATGTGCCGGTGCCACATAATGCATAATCAACATACCTCCCGAAATGTCTTGGAAGGGTTTAATTATTTCTGCCATTTGTTGATGATTGGACATAAAATCCACCCCTTTCAAAAATAGAAAAACACCCAATGCAACCCTTAATAAATCCAAGGGATAATAAGTATGTGCATTGGCCCATTTGTTTAAAGATTTAATGGTCGCCATAATTGTAATATTAATGATGCCTATTCTAAGGTACTCATTTTTAGTGAAATATAAAAAAAATTGATGGGGGCTATTTAACAACTAGTGTGCATTACAGGCTTATTTTGTAGGGAACTGACCTGTACCCAAAATGGATAACCCGAACTTTGGCAGCCCCTAGAATTTTTAAACTCCAAGTTCTTCCGTTTCTGCTATACTGCCGCTTGGACGTTCCAATAGCATTTTAAGACAAACCTATAAACAACTATTGTTCAATGGATGTGGATATGTTTATTCCAGGAAGCTTCATGGCACTACATTGGCAATATCTACTTTGTCGTCATTAGGCTTCCAATGCCCAAGTGCAAAAAGCTGAAGAGGAAGTATCAAAGCTTTGAGCCTGGATTTGTACAAATACATGTGTACAGAAATAAATAGGAGGTACCCCTACTGAATTTTAATAAATTGAAGCAAGGTTTTACAACTTGGTTACATCGATCTTAAAAAGATCGGCAGCATTCTTCCATAGGATAAGTTCTTTCTTCTCTTCAGGTAGATCCAATTGTTTCATAAAATTGAGATAGGAATTCATATTGGATATAGGCCAGTCCGTACCATACAAGAGATACTGTGGATTTCCGGCGTAGGTAATCATTTCCTCCAATTCATTTTTCATAAACCTCTCAAATTTATATGAGAAATTGCCCAATACCAGCCCAGAAACATCGCTATAGACATTTTTGTTCTTGTAAACCACCTCCATACAATCTTTTATCCAGGGATTGCCCACATGGCAGATGACTATTTTAAGGTCCGGAAAATCTACGGCTACATCATCTATGTGTATGGGGTGGGAGTATTTGATTCTTCCCGTTGGTGAGTAAGTGTCCCCGGAATGAAACATAACCGGGATGTCGTATTCCACTGCCATGTCATAAACTATTTGTAGCCTTTTATCATTAGGGTAGAAAGGTTCATAGCCTGGGTAAAGTTTTAGGCCTTTTATCAGCCCCTCATCCAGAAATTCACTTATTTCCCTTAAGTCCCTATGGGTGTAGTTCAAATAACTGATGCCCGCAACCACCCCAAGATTATCCCGTCCACTAATGGCCTCCACAACCTTCTTGGTACTGGGCCTATGTTCGTTTACCTTATAGGAGGATAACACCAAAGAATAATCTACCTTATTTTCCTGCATGGTTTCGGTTAGTAGGTTTAGGCATTCTTCCAGCGAGACTACCCTGTCTTCATGGTAGTTGTTGATATGTGTGTGGACGTCTATTATCATAAAATTTCAATTATATTTTTAGGGATATTTCCTTTTTTTTTCAAAGGGTTTCATAGGTAACAGTTTGTTTTTTAGTGTTCAGCAGTAGTTATGTATTTGGAATTTTTATAATTTGTCCGACTTATTATATCCTCTTTTTTCCTGATTCTTTTTGGTTTCGTGAATTGTAATTACCATGGCAATAATCAACAGTATCAATGATATAATCCGGCCCCAAAAACCAAAGTCCATTTTGTCCCAAGAGCTGATGAAATTCACAATGATCAGTATGGTACTGGCAACAATTAAAAGCAGGGGATAGTTTATTTTTCGCATTGGCCTATCATTTTTTCTGGGTGTTTGGATTATTAAGTCTAACGACCTTTATACATTCATTGTTGAATTCCACATGGTACTGTTTTCCTTTCTCTTGTAATACTAGTTCAAACTCGGAAGGAAAGGCTTTGTCTTTGGTAGGGAACCATCTTCTATGGGCTTTGTCAATACATATAAATAATCCATATTCATTCCCCATGGCACAAAAATTTCCAAACCCTCCATCATAGATCCCAATTCCCATAGCATCCCTTAAGATACTAAAAACGTTTTCAATATTACTAGTAGGGATTCCAATTTCCGAAATTCCCAGGAACAGTTCCGGTCCAAAATTCCGTTCCGATCCATTTCTTAAGTTTTTACGCGCTATAAGCTCCACAATATTTTTGTCCGGGTCGTAAAAGTAGATGGCTCTTGCATTCCAGGCCGTGAAATTGATAATGTCATCTTGGCCGTCTTTCAAAATGGTAAGTCTGGATTTGAGCCATAGCAATGCTTCTTCCTCTTTATTGGCAGGGATATTGATAGCAAAATGATAAGGTGTAGCCGTTTTTTTTAGTTCAAAATGGAGTAGGGTATAGCCAATTTGAAAGGAAATATTTTTGGGAGATTTTTTCACTACTACCAATCCCAACACTTGAGAGTAAAACTCAGCTTGCCTCCCAATATGGGAAGTGTATAGGGTCAGTTCCTTAATCTTCATTCTTAGGTTATCTTAGCCGGCAATGTAAACTACCTCGGGGCAAGCCCGCGAGGCATTCGGAGGAAACGAACTTTAATTTTCGAGGCAAGCCTCGGGGTACTATACCCTTTGGCGGTGCCAATAAATGGATCTTAGATCAAACTTCTGCTTCCCCTAAGATAATAAATATTGAACATTCAACCTGTACATAGGTTACGGAAAGTTAGGAGACTATTCGCAAATACTACAGTTGGAGTCACCTGTAAGTTTGCCCGCCACATTTATTTCAAATTTACAGCATTCATTAAAGTTATGGATAAGAAGTGATTTTGCACGTCTAATCCTTGCTTTAACGTTGGCCAAGCTAATTCCCAATTCTTCTGCCGCTGCCCTTTGGGTTTTGCCCTGTAGGTACACCAAATGAATTGCTTCTTTGTAAGCTTGGGGTAAGTTGGTTACAAACCGATCAAAACAACAGAATTCCTGATGACCGTCGTTAGTGGATGAAATTTCATACCTAGGGTTATGATGCACAGCTTTGGAGGTAAGATGGTAATGATTGGCAATTTCATTTCTAACAATGGTAAATACCCATGCCCTAACTTTTTCCGAGTCCTTTAAGGTGTTTATTTTTTGATGGATTTTAAGGAAGGCGTTCTGAATTATCTCTCTAGTTGCTTCCTCATCTTTTACTTTTTTCAAAATAAAAAAGTAAATTTCGCTATAGTGTTTTTTCCAAATGTCTGCCGTTTCAATCTTCATAAGTATAATATACGAGGTTGGCCTTGAAAGACCAACCTTTTTTTAACAACATTCACATTTGCTACAATCGCATTTACTGCAAGGACAATTTTTTTCCAAACAGTTCTCACAATTACATTTGGTGCATTCGCATTGGATACATTTACAATTGTTCATTTCTAAAAGATTTAAAGTTTATTAAGGAGACCAACTTTGGCCAAAAAGGATACAAAAAAAATAGGTGATTTTGTGTGATATTTTGGCAGGTTGATAAAAGATAAAGGCTAAACACGCTTCAGGATTATATTCTTACGAGAATTACCCCTAAAATTTCCATGATAGGATGTCCCATATACTTTGTAATCATTACCGTATATAAGAAACACTGAAGCTCAAAAAATATTTTGTCTTATCCTTTTCGGTTGCACGGAGACACTGGTAACCACCTCAAAATCAATGATGCCCAAAACCAATTCCTCCTGGGTAAGTACCTCTACTTTCCACAAGCCTTCCTTTATATTGTTCTTGTAGGTATATCCCCTATAACCGCCATCACGCCCTCCAGTAATATCGTAACCAATATCCTCTATAATTTCCCAGTCCTGGGTAGCATCATTATACCATTTCCAACGATGAAAAACTGTTTTCTTTAAGCTGGTAGGAGCAAATATGGATGAAAACACATATACATTTTCATTGGGTTTCTGTATAAATTTTAGTCTGTGCTTTCTCCAGAACACATACCAATCATCCGTTTCGTAGGTAACAAGGTAGTTGTTGTTGTCTTTTGTAACTTGATGGGCTACTATGCCATTGCTTAGGGCTAGGGGTACCGGTGGGATAAGCTTGAAAAAATAGAATGTGTTGATCATGATGTATATGAAAAACACAATCCCTATGAGTTTCCCCAGGTGTATTTCGGATCTTGTACTTGGACTTGCACGATAAATAATAGCGATAAGAGCCAGCGTACTGAATAAACTTAAGAGACCCGAAAGTATAAAAATATTGGGACTCATTTCCTTGATCAGCACAGGCACCATAAAGGTGAAAAAAGTAAAACTGATAAAAAAATATACACTGAATTGTAAGTATTTATTGGATATTCTTTTTTTTAGAATTTCATTCGCAAATAATAGTACAAGGAGTATGATCAGGAAGAAGACCGTTTTGGACATGGATACGCTACGTGAAAAATAAATAACATAGGCACTGGAGAGCCCACCAAAGAAAAATTGTATGGCCAATGGATAGTATTCTTTAAACCTATCAAGTATGGTATTGTTCCATTTACCATCATCGGCTAGGTTGTAAAGGTAGAGGGTAATGGTCAACGAGGTCATGTGCAGGCAGAGTACGCTAAGGTCGTATAACCTATCTATGCGTCCTAAGGTAAGGGTGTCAAATATAAACCCCCCAATGAAAAATAGGATGGGAGCGTATTTTTCATGCTTTCTGATAAATCCGAGTAACCGGCTATTCCTAAACTGTACCAAGCTTCTTTTCATCCCATTGTTGAGTACGTAAATTTATAGCACAAAAGGCAATTTCAATAACCCGTATCAACAAGTTTTTGCTTCTACCACCTTAAGATTTGGCGTAAATTAATTTTATGATCTAATTAAGGAAACCTTATTTTCCACCGTATAACTTATAAACTTCCGTTCCTGCGCTAAGAAAGGCTCCCGTACCATAAACTTCAGTCTTGTCGGCCCAAGCCTTGCCAGGTGCGGCACCAATAGGCTGAACATAACCTAGCATGCCTTCAGGGGTAACATGGCTTATTAAGGTGTTCCATCCCTTCTTTACAGAAGGGGCATAAGTGTTCTTATCCAAAATGCCCTGGTTTATGCCCCAGGCCAGACCGTAAACATTAAATGCGGTTCCACTGGTCTCTGGAGTGGGATAAAATTTCTGCCCCAATAAACTCATAGCCCAGTGCCCTTCGGGCGTCTGGATTTTCAGGAGTTTGGCAGCCATTTTTTTGTATATATTCAGGAAATATTTGTACTCCTTGCTTTGAGGATCCAATTCGTTCATTACATTAACGAGTCCGGCAAATACCCAACCGTTGCCCCTGGACCAAAATATCTTAGTGCCGTTGTCCAATTTACCCATATAGTTTTCGTCCCTATAGTATAGGCTTTCTTTTTTATCGAAAAGAAAATCGGTGGTGGCTTTGAATTCTGTCAACATGAAATCCAGGTATTTTTTATCACCGGTTACATTATACAATTTTGCCCAGACTGGTGGGGACATAAAAAGGGCGTCACACCAATTCCAACGATCCTGGTGAAAAGGGGTATTCCAGTGAAGGGAACTTTGCGAAGGATGGTACATTATAAAATTAAACTGTTCTTTAGTGGGTTCTATCATAGCCTTGTCCTGATACTTTCTGTAAAGATCAATATACAATTGCCCAACGGTATGATCATCTGCATGGTATTTTCTACTGTGCAGTTGCCATTCATGCTTTTGCCCAATGTCTTTGAGCCACTCATAATATTTGTCATTATTGGCCATAGCCGCCCATTTTACCATTCCCACGTACAAGGCCCCGTTGGTCCAATCCAAAGGGTGATGTGGTTTGTCATGTCCACTGTACAACCCCTGGAAATTATCTATCTGCCAGTTGGCCACTTTTTCCATGATTTTGGTAACTTCGGACGGATTTATTTCCTGTGCATGTGTATGCGCAGTTAAAACGAGCATTAGAAAAGCTATTATAGTATTTGATTTGTTCATTGGTAAAGTATTTTTTGTGTTGAATATTCTTACGCTATTAGACAGGCAAGATAGTAAAAATAATGTAGCACTGAATTGTGAAATTAAGGTCGGTGTCTCCTTATAAATTTAATAAGGATGATAGGTATCGGGGCAATATATTGTAAAATCCGGAATTGGGATGAATTATGATTTTAGAATGTATAGGGCAACAATGGTACTATTTACTTTTTGATAGGGCGGTAAGGACCTGCATTGCTTTTTCCGAATCTTTGGTATCCACAAAAATGTGATCGTGGTAATATCCGGCAATGACATTGCAGCTTATGTCATTTTTGGCCAAAGCTGCGGAAAACGCGGCAGTTAAACCAACTGCTTCCAAAGAGGAATGAATTTTTAAGGTAATCCAAGAGGCTACGTATTCGTAGGGAAGCTGTAAGTGGTCTGCCTTGATCTTTTCGATTATAATAGTGGTCCCTTCATTTTCCTTGAACTCACCTATCGTATCCTTTCGATCCACGGTACTTATATCATCCACTGTACAAAAAACGTACTCGCCCTTATTTAATTGGGGAGACATGTTATTTATTAACTTAGACATATTGGTTTCTCCAATCATCTATTTTAAATTTTTGAGGTACATAAATAATAGCCTATTCAATTGAAATATTATGTTCACTTTTACTTAATTACCATGTTTGGTATCAACTTTCCCAAAAGGAATGGATTTGAATCCCCATTACGCAGTGGAAATATCTATAATCCAACATTTATTTTATGGGCTCGTTGTTGTCCAATTAAAGCCAATTCAGTGGCTAGGAAACAATGGTCTTGGGTCATAGCGGTTTCCGTTCGTTGCACCACATCGTTTACCAATTGTTCGCCATAGGGCATATAGATATTGGAACAATCGTAATATTTTGTTTCTTTCTGGTTCACTAAAAATAGATGATTACCACCTTCTCGGCCTGCAATGTCTATATATTTTCTCATTTCTATATAGCCTTCCGTCCCCAAAATAAAGGTACGGCCATCCCCCCAAGTGCCCAGGCCGTCAGGTGTAAACCAGTCGATCCTGATGTAGCCGGTAGCGTGCGGACTTCTAACGCTCATATCCCCAAAATCCTGGTAGGTAGGATTATGTAAATTCTTAAAATTTCCAATTTGCGAATAATTGACTTCCGCTTGTTGGGAGTTGGTGTAAAAAAGAAATTGATCGCACTGGTGGGAACCTATATCACATAAGATTCCTCCTGCTTTGTTAGGATCAAAAAACCATTCGGCACGAGTTTCGGGTCGCATACGATGGGGCCCTAGCCCAATAGTCTGAACAACCTTTCCTATAGCTCCTGCGCTTACTAGTTCTGCAGCTTTTACAGAGGCCGGATTTCCTAAGCGCTCACTATAGACTATTGAATAGATTCGCTTTGTTTCCTTTTGTACTTTTTTTACTTCTTTCAACTGTTCCAAGGTAAGGATACCTGGTTTGTCCGCCATAAAATCCTTTCCGGATTGCATTACTCGAATTCCTAGAGGAGCCCTTTCTATAGGAATGGAAGCGCTGGCCACGAGCTGAATTCTGTTGTCCTCAATAATTTCATTTTCGCTTTTTGCGATTTTAACTTTAGGGTATCGTTTAATGAATTGCTGCAATAATTCAGGTTCCTTGGCATAAACGGCCACCAAACTTCCACCTCCGTTAATTAAGGAGTCTACCATACCGTATATATGGCCATGGTTCAATCCTATAACCGAAAATTTAATGGATTCCTTGATTTTGGACGGTTTATTGGATGGTAATTTAATTTCTTCCGGTCTCGAGGTATTATGTAAGTTGTGGCCAAAAAGGTGGGTCGGGATCATGGCTGCTCCAGCTATTCCTGCTACTGAAGCAAAGGATTGACTTATAAATTTACGTCTATTGAATGACATTTGTTTTGGTTTTAGAAACAAGAAATATAGCAATTAACTTTTATTCACGAAACCTATAGGCTTACTAAAATGCAATAGAGTAAAGCACTTAACCGCTAGAATTCAAAACCGTTTATTATTAAGGCCTCCATTTGTTACGGATAAAAGCTACCTATCTACTTTAACTTATAGGGTAATAGGGCAAATGTGGAGAACTCATATTAGATGTGGCAGAGACTATCTTCCATAATCCCCCTGTGCATACGAGGCAACAATACTGCTATTGGGAGTTTTACAATTGTTGGGAAAATCAAAGAAATAAATGCAATTGGGCAAACCATTGTTAAAGTCAATTCTCACCCAACCTTGATTGCTACTGCCAAAACCAGAATAACTATAATTGGCCTTTAAGGATTTAGGTCTCCCTTGGCTGTCTTTGGACATCACCGATACAGCTGAAATACTTCCGGGAGTATAGCGATTGAACGACCAGGTTTTGGATTGGTTGGTTACAAGGTCATCGATCAACTTATTGAAATCCTGTGATCCCGTAGGTCCTCCAGATTTTTTCATAGTGGCGTATTTACTATGGGCCTCCATGCGGATCGAGGGTTTGTTCAAGGCAAACAGTTTTAGGTTCTCTTCAAATCTTCGCACCCCGGGACTATTACAGCTGTTTATCTTAAAGATCTGAAGCATATCATTTTTAAGCCCTTTGGCTTGATGCATTAAATCAACGGAATTCCCCATTGAATTTGGATCCAAGATCATTTCCATGGTGGTACGAAGGGCATCGGATCTCTGGATATTTTCAACCTCGGTTTTGGCGTTATACAGATCTGGACGGGCAAAAAGGCCGGTGCCTACCCATTTATATTCTACACAAACCCTACTAAGTACATCTCCATATATATTTTTGGAAACCTCCTCCACGGCACAAACCTGTTCCATAATCTCTACCTTGTCCTCTGGGAGGTAGCTGGGACATTGCCTGCCAAAAGCTCTTAGGTATTGTTCGAAAATCATAAGGAATGGCATGTCCTCGCGTTTTATATCAATATTTTCAAAATGCCCTCTAAAAATATAGTCGTAGAACTCTGCGTTGTATAAGCCATCTGTATTAAAAACCAACGATTGTGTCTGTGTGTCCTTACTTTCAGAAAGGACGGGAATTGAATGATTAAAGGAGGAAATAATAATAAATAGAAAACCTAGGAATAAAATCCGAAAAAAGTAATTGTTTTTCCACATGTGAAACTTTGGTTGTTTTAGACGAAAAGTCAGGGTTAAATTATTGACAACTTGATAAATATACAAATTATCATAAATCTAAAAAATGCAATATGTCCTTGTTTTAGTGGGTAGACCATTTTATGCGATTCCAACTTTATAGATATTTAAGCTTTGTTTTACGGCTTCAATTTTGAACTTCAGGCCTTAGGGATGATCACAGTGGTATACTGTCTTTAATCAATTACAAATTGGAAATATGGTACTTAAATAAAATATACACCCCTTCCTTTGAGATTCCTTCGGATACGGCTTTCCATCCAGATTTTAAATAGAAATTAACACCTAATTTATTTAGTTTCAAACATTTTAATGTAACGTCAAAATTGGCCTTTTCAATGACCTTGTCCAATAGCATGGTGCCAATGCCATTACGTTGATAATGGTTCATAATATAAAGATGGTGTAGGAAATTGTCAGGAAGCCAAACGGAGGCAAAACCCACAATTTCATTTCCAACTTTCGCTACTAAAATGTATTCTCCTTCGGTGTCCCTATTAAACGACGATTTGTTGATAGATTCCTTGGTCAACCAAGTAAAGGTGCTAGACCTAACTTCAAAATAAATTTGTTCCAGCCTTTCCCTATCTGTTTCCTCAAAATCCGTTATATCAACTTTCAAACCAATTGATTGTTTTGTCAAGGTTATTTTCTAAAATCAATACGCCTTATTGTAATGATAATTTTGGGATTATCTTAAGCCCATTTGTAATTATACTTTAAAATTCTCTTTTATCCGGTTGTAGACCTTAGCCCTGTATTATCCAATACTCCTAAGAGTGCTATTTTTATTTTCCTTCTTTAAAGAACGCATGAACAGCAAAATAAATACTGCACTGGACAATGCCACTAGGGTAATTATATGCCAGGTATACCTATATCCTAGATTGGCAACTAGATTCATTCCAATGCTGTGTCCAAAAATGTGGGCTATGGAGAACGAAATGGAGTAATAGGCCATGTATTGTCCTTGGTTTCCTTTTACGGATCTATTAAGGGCCAAGGAATTGGAGAATGGAAAGACGATCATTTCTCCAAAAGATATAAGAATCATTCCAATAATTAAGGCACCTATCCATCCAATAAAATTGATTACAATGAAGCTCATAGCCGTTAATAACACCCCAATGAGGATGAGTTTGGACATACTGTTTTTACTGCTTTCCAACCATTTGATCAATGGCATTTCAAAAATAAAAACAAGAAAGCCATTTAAGCCCAGAAGCAGGCCGATCTCTGCTTCTGACAAAGAATGTACATCTTTGTAAAAAATGGGTAGAGTGGATAACAATTGAAAGAATGCCAACCCAAACAAGGTCATTGCGGCCAAGAGAATCATAAAGGCCTTATCCGTGTATGCCTCTGCCGGATTTGCCACCTTTACTTGCTCTATAACCTTGGCTTTTTTGGGGTTGAGAATCTTTAATAATAACATACCGGCAATAAAACAGGTAAGGCCATCTATCCAAAACAATCCTCCGTAACCTAGGGCAAATATAATAAGCCCCCCCAAGGCAGGTCCCGCAGAAAACCCCAAATTTATGGCCAATCTTATCAGCGTTATGGAGCGCGTTCTGTTTTCCGGTTTGCTATATGAACTCAATGCCACAAACATGGCCGGTCTGAACATATCTGCAATGGCCATTAAAACAAAAACCCCTACACAAAAACCAACATATGATGTAATATACTGAAGTAGGATAAAGGAGATTCCTGAAGCCAAGAGGCTTATTGCCATAACCTTATAATAGCCTATTCTGTCCGTTAATTCTCCCCCCAACCAGGAACCAACTACAGACCCCATGCCAAAGAGTGCCATGATCCAGCCTACCTCCCAAAGGCTAAAATCCAAACTTTGGGTTAGATATAGGGATAGAAAAGGTATAACCATGGTACCTGCCCTGTTAATAAGTGTAATAAGTGCCAGCCACCAAACTTCCCTGGATAGTCCATCAAAGGTGTTAAAATAATTAAATAATAGTCTTTTCATTTAAACATTTCCTTTTTGATCCCACTTGGTATAATTGCACCTTCCACTATTGGTGATGGATATGGCATAATTGTTACAGATTCCCGGCCTATTATATAAATATGATTTCGTGTTCAACGCGAATCCTGTTTTAGTACCTAGCTAATATTATTTTAAATTCATTGTTGGGAGATTCCGGGTTTTCCATGGATTGGATTACCAAAAAATCGTTCCATAACCTTAACCTTTTCATTCACCTAGATGAAAATAATAGCTAAAGTTGCGTGAAAGTGGTTAATTAGTATTATCCCAGATAAACTGTACACATTTACCCTACCATTGATTTATTATAGTAGGTGGCTTTCTCAAAATCCCGGATGTTCATAGAAATAATGGGAACTTCTGGAAGCAATGATTTCAATTCGGAAACTATTTTTTTTGATAAATCATTTTTTTCGGGAATGCTTCTTCCTTCCATAATATTGGCGAAAACGTGTATAAAGTCGCCCCTGGTATTACCTATCGTATAATATTCAAAGGGATTGATCCTTACCTTGATGTCCCCTTCTTCGAAAAGACCGGATGCTTCAGCGGTATTATAAACTATCTGAATGATTTCGTTAGGAGCCTTTTTGTTTAAAATGTTTTGCGAGCAATCAATTACAAAGTGTGGCATATTATAATTTCTTAGTGAGTTTTAAGCAAGTCCAACTTAATAAGGGAGTTGGACTTGCCATTCTTTTTTTAATTCTATCCCGTTAGGCGATTTGGAATAATTCTTCCTTGGTCTTCCTTACTTTTAACCTATTCTGGGTTTTATCGGAAACAGATCTATACCCTACGGGAGCTATCACCACTGCATTAAGTCCCTGTTCATCCAATCCCAATATTTGATTGTAGGCATGGTTGTCAAAACCTTCCATGGGGCAGGCGTCTATTTTCAGCTCTGCACAGGCAATAAGAAGGTTGTTCATGGCCAGATAGGTTTGCTTTTCCGACCAGCTTTTTCGTTCCTCTGCCGACATCTTGCCGATGCTCGTCTTGATGGATTCCCCGTATTGTTTTATCCCATTGGAAGAATTACCCTGTATAGTGATAATTCGTTCTACATAATCGTCTACATGCCTGTCATAATCTAGGGTGTAATTACAAAAAACGAATAGTTGGGAGGCGTCGGTAATTTGCGATTGATCCCAAGAGGCCTTTCTAAGTGCAGCCCTGATTTCATCGTTTTCAATGATCAATACTTTATAAAGTTGAAGGCCGTAGGAAGATACGGAAAGCCTTATGGCTTCTTTTAGAAATTCCAAGTCTTGCTTGCTTATTTTTTTTTGGGGGTCGAACATTTTGGTGGCATATCGCCAATTTAGATGATCAATTAAATTCATTGTATACTGTTTTAATGTTTTACAAAATTCTGAATAAGGAAATCTTCTTGAAATCCTGTTTTTAGATATAGTCCTTTTGCCATGGAAGACGCTTGTAGGGTGGCATATTTTGCGCCTTGCTGCTTCGCCAGGTACAAGACATGGTTCAGTAGATCTGCTGCATATCCCTTTCGTCTATGTTGGGGGACCACCCCTATGGAATGGATACCGGCCGTGTTGGGTGTATCCCTATAAAGAACAGCGGTCCCGATAGCTTGGGATCTATGGTTTCCTATGAAGTATTCCACTTGCTCCATGGTGAGTTCTACTGTTTTAGGATCTATAGAATATCCAAAAGCCTTAAGGAAAAGTTGGGACCATAGGGCAGCGGAGCTAGCGTTGGTCACCTTTTCGAAATTTAGTCCACTGACTTTAAAGGTGGCATCCTTCAGTTGAATGGACATAGCGGACAATTCACTTTTTATATAGAAATCATGGGAATTAAATAGTTTTTCCTGTGCCATATTTTTCCATATGGGAATGGTGATGTCAGCCATATCATTACTATTTATTACTTTCTGTAACATCTTTTTAGTAGGGGGGCTATGAAACCATATCCTATTTGGCCATCCCGATTTCGCCACCGTGCTGATGGCGTAATTTTCATTGCTATAGAACCGGCCATTGGCCTTACCTGCCAGGCTCCAAAGACTCGTTAGGTTCTTTATATTGTCTACAGTTAAATCCATATTCCTTAATATTTTATGAGTATTATGCCCAGGGTCATCACTATCATTCCCATAATTTTTTTAAGGGTCATGGGTTCAAATGGCATTCCAAACCAGCCAAAATGGCCGGCTATGGCCGCAAAAATTATTTGACCACTAAGTCCAAAAATTACCGCTGTAGAAATGCCAATACGGGGAATTATGTAATAAAAGAGTGTTACCGCCAAGAAACTTAAAGCCCCTCCTGTGAACCACATATAGGCGGGAATAGATTGTATTTGGGCTGTACTGGGAAGATCCCGAACGGTCATACATACTGCAAATATTGTACAACTCGCACTCATGATCAAAGCTGCCGAGGTGGCCAATAAAGTATTGTTTAAAAGTATTCCAAGCCTAGCATTGATTCCACCTTGGATTACGACCAAAACACCCACCGAAAACGAAAGGATTAATAGTGACAAATTGTTCATGGCTTACTTCTTTGTATTTATTGGAATGGCTATTGGCCGCATTGGGGATCCACTTGCACCCCTCAATTTTAAAGATGTTGCAATGAATGCAAATTCATAGACCTGATCTTTGGACAACTCCTCCAGAAATAGTTGTTCAATGAACATTACCCCTTTTTCGGCAAGTAGATAGGTGTGGACAGGTACCCAATTGTCTTCCCGTTCCGGGGGGAATGCCTCAAAACTAAGGTTGTCGGCACCCAAGAGCATAATTTCTTGCTCTTCTACCAACCACTTAACGGCCTCCAGGCCAATACCTGGATAGTTGTCTAGGTAGTGCGGGGCATCATCATAAAACTTGGCTTGGCCAGTTCTGATTAAAACTACATCCCCCTTTTTTAGCTTTATATCCTGTTTTTCCAAGGTGAGCTGTAGGTCTTGGGAGGTGATATGATGGTTTTTTGGAAGTGGCCCTGTGGCAGCCGCCACATCCAAGAGTACACCTCTGGCAATAATTGGTGGAATGGTTTCTGCTCCGGTCTTCTTCCAGCCCTTATTACCAAGGTATTCTTCCGGGGTAAAACCGTTCCATATTTTTCCATTCAGACCAAAATGGTTTAAGGCATCTATATGTGTACCCATATGGGTGTACATGGAGATGGCATCCCCGGTATAACTTACTTTTTTGTTCATTTCAGCTCCTAGGCCATTGGGATTGTCCACTATGGTGCCATGTGGTGTATGGGTTAACCAATACTGGTATCCAGGATCTCCCAAAGAATGAAAACTGGGCATCCCAACAAAGTAATCTACACTTAGATCGTAGGTTTTTCCAATGTAAATTTTGGATAGTACCTGAAGCTTAGAAGCTTCCGTCATCATATTTAGGGTGCCAATTTCATCCTGTGGTCCCCAAGGACTTGTACCAACTGTTTCTTGATCTTGCCCTCTTGCCAAAAATTGAAAAAAGAGCAGAATTGCAATAAAAATTTTTGTTCTTTTCATGGTTTATAATATTTGTTTGTGCAAATATTAAAACCATGTGGAAGTATTCCATTAAGGTATCTTAAGAAGGCTAATGATCCCTTATATTTTTCCGGATAGAGCTTAGGTGTTCCGGGGTAACCCCCAAGTAGGAGGCCAACATATATTGTGGAATCTGTTGTTCAATGTCTCGATAACGTACTATAAAATCAAGGTATCGTTGTTCAGCGGACTGACTCATATTATTGATCGTTCTTTCCTGTAGGGCTACATAGCCGTTCTGTGTTTTGATACGAAAAAATCTATCCATCATATGGATTTTATCAAAGAGTTCATTTAATCTGTCCCTATGTATTTGCAGCACGGTACTCTCAGATATGGCTTGGATAAAGAAAGTGGCAGGTTTTTGGGTGAGATAGGCATACAAGTCATTGATCCACCATCCACTTATCCCAAATTGTAGAATATGTTCAGCACCCAATTCATCTAGGTTATAAAGTTTTACACATCCGTGGGAAATAAACCGCATATGATTGCTGGGTTCCCCACTTTGTAGCAAATATTGTTTTCTGTTGAGAGTTATAGGTTCAAACGATTTCTGGATCAACTTGGATTCATCTTCGGTAATGGGGACCAATTCCCTAATATTTCCAATAAGCAGGTCATACATTATTCGTAGGTTGGATTATTCCGAAATAGTTTTCCGTTTAAAATTCGAAAAAAAATCCGTTCGACACAAGATATGGCCTATTTTCTTGACCCCTATCAATATATTTAATTGCCACTTGAGTAAAAATAATACAGCTTGTATGGAATTTAGGGAAATTGACTTTTGCTCTTTATTAAATCGTATTTGGATTTTTGGGTATGCAATTCGCACAAATTCCAAAAATTATTGGAACTTTGTTCTAATCGGTTGGCATGGAATATCTTTATGGTGGTTTGTTAAAATAATTATGAGGCCTATTTTGTGGAAGGAAGAATAAGGGGGGACTGCCCATGGGGATCTCCCATTCGTCCTTTGGTTTTAGGCAAGTGGACATAAAAAAGAGAAAAGTGATACCAGTGGAAAGTAGATTTTCGGGGAATATATTAAGTAATTTAGGGTAATGGAGACATTGGAACAGCAACGCCGGGAATTTTCAAAAGGGCCCTTTTTGGCAACCCCAATTTCAGGTTTGATAGCTTGGTTGCTGGTGGCCATATCCGGTATTTTTTTTTCTGATAGGGTAACGGTTTGGGTGCTTTTTATAGCAACAGGTAGCATTGTGTATTTGGCATTGTTTATTTCAAAATTTACGGGTGAGAATTTTATGGACAGGAATAAGCCTAAGAATGTTTTTGACGGTTTATTCTTTTTTTCCGTTGCACAGGCCGTTTTGGTCTACGCTATAGCCATTCCTTTTTTCTTGATCGACTATACTTCCTTGCCCTTGTCCGTTGGCATATTGACAGGAACCATGTGGTTACCTTTTTCCTGGATTATTCAGCATTGGATAGGCATTGTACACGCCATAGTAAGAACAGTGAGTATTGTGATTCTGTGGTATGTTTTTCCCGACCTGCGATTTGTGGCCATCCCCTTGGTAATAGTGGTTATATACGTTGCAACCCTTGTTGTTTTAAATAATAGAAAGAAAATGATCTAAATTGTTATAGCTCATGGCAGTTCAATTTATTGGGCATGAGTTTTATGGTTTGGGTTATTGCAGTAGGTTTGCTTATGGTCCGTTAATAGTACAATAATGAATGTTTGTGAAGAAGGAGGAAATTGAAAGTAAATTAAGGAAGAAGCCTTGGCCCACTAAAGCGGCTATGGAACAGGTTTATGAAAAGAACCTATGGGGTGGTAAGGAATCCGATTTCTATTCTGGAGAAGGATCCCATGATCCGGAAATTGTAAAACCTTATATAGCTGTTTTAAAATCATTCTTGAGCTCGTTTAAAGAACCCTTGACCGTTTGTGATCTAGGTTGTGGGGATTTTAATATAGGCAAGGACTTGGTAGGGCATACTAAAAGGTACATAGCTATCGATATCGTATCTGGGCTTATAGCTAGGAATAACGAAAAATTTAAGGTAGAAAACCTGGAATTCCGTTGTTTGGATATCGCCCGTGATGATTTGCCATCTGGGGATTGTGCCATACTGAGACAAGTGCTTCAACATTTATCCAATTCTGAAGTACAAAGTGTAGTGGGTAAATTGTATAATTTTAAATATGTTGTTTTAACGGAACATTTACCTGAAGGTGATTTTGTACCCAATAAGGATATTATTTCCGGACAGGGAATTAGATTAAAAAAACAAAGCGGTCTAAACCTAGCGGCCCCACCATTTAATTTAAGGGTGAAGGAAGAAAAACAATTGGTATTCCACAGGATTCCTAGAGGTAAAGGGGTCATTGTTACTACACTTTATAGAACTTCTTAGGATTTATGTGTAGGCGTGTTTGTGGTTGTATTT
>Ga0209344_10000673_pt1 | contig 54316 bp, 56 predicted proteins | sample Cruoilmetagenom6_FD_187293 | JGI IMG/M metagenome (GOLD analysis project Ga0209344, IMG submission 187293) | Oil polluted marine microbial communities from Coal Oil Point, Santa Barbara, California, USA - Santa Barbara Oil Seep Sample 6 (SPAdes)... | ecosystem: Environmental > Aquatic > Marine... | reverse complement strand
ATTTTCATTCATCGGATTATTGCTGCTGGACTCCATAGCTTTTCTTGCTTTATGCATCCATAATCGAGCTGTCTTTTCGTTCACATTTTAACGTACTACCATATATATATATATATATATATATATATGGTAGAAAGGCTCTTAGTATTTGTTCCCATCTCGAATGTGATGAAGAATGTTTTACGGACACCGAACATTATTTTGTGGGATAAGATATTGGAGATTGCAGATTCCTGATGCGAACGTATATTATAGGTACGAGAATAGTTCCTTCTCATTTGCGATCTTTTATGCCTGCATTTGAGACACTTGAAACCAGCTTTCCACTTAATTTCAGCCAAGTACTTTTCGAAATCTTCATCCGTTTTAAACCAATCGGAGAATTCCGGAAGGTTTTGACCCTTGAAAATATCCATAACACTCCTAATTTTATAGACTTTAAAGATATGAACTTAAATACAGACCTCTAAAACCTGACATTAGTGGTGAACTACCGATATAGATTACAGAATTAAAACTACTAAATTGCTAACCCCTAAGCTCGACTTTGAATCTATTAAATTAGCAGATTTGTAGCCAGTACAATTATTAATTAAATGAGTTTTGTACCTAGAGGACAGCTTTTCTAACTCTTTTTTGCTGAAATATTTCAAATTATAAATGATACTGTTTGATATAAGTTAACATAAATTGAACAAAATAAATTCAATCGATAATATGATTTACTTAGTTTATGTAAGTGATACCTGAAATTAGTACATAATTCCCTATTTTTAGCATTCAATTAAAGTTGGCTTAAGGTCTTGTACATGACTCAAAAAAAAAAGAGAATTGCTATTATTGGCTCAGGCTTGGTGGGATCCTTGCTTGCTATTTACTTGAAGAGATACGGACATCAAATTACAGTATTCGATCGGCGACCGGATATTAGAAATATACAATTCTCTGGTCGGTCAATTAACCTTGCAATGAGCAATAGAGGTTGGAATGCTTTAAAAGCCGTTGGCATCGAAGAAGAGATCAAGCAAATCGCTATACCGTTAGATAAAAGGACTATGCACGTAATCGGTAAGCCAGAATATTATCAAAAATATGGTAAGGAAGGAGAAGCGATATGGTCAATTTCGCGTGGTGTACTTAATAAACGAATGATCGATCTTGCCGAAAAGAACGGAGTAGAATTTCGCTTTGAAGAGAAAGTTTGGGATATAGATTTACCAGAAGCTAAAGTGTTTACCGGTGATAGTGAAAAAGGGGAGTGGGTCGAGTATCCTTTCGATTTGGTATTTGGATGTGATGGAGCTTTTTCAAGAGTACGTCATAAAATGCAAAGGCGTAGTAGATTTGATTATTCACAAGATTTTATTGACGTAGGCTATAAAGAATTGACAATACCAGCAAATGCTGATGGTTCTCATAAATTGGATAAACATTCTTTTCATATTTGGCCACGTGGTAAGTTCATGTTCATAGCAATGCCAAATTTAAACGGCAGTTTTACATGTACCTTGTTCATGCCTTTTGAAGGCGATGTTTCTTTTGAGAGTATTAAAACTAAAAAAGATGCCGTTCATTTTTTCAATACTTATTTTCCGAATGTAAAAGAGGAAATAGAAAATCTTACAGAAGATTTTTTTAAGAACCCTACTAGTGCCATGGTAACCATGAAATGTTACCCATGGACATATTGGGATAAAGTCGCCCTTGTAGGTGATTCAGCGCATGCCGTAGTGCCTTTCTATGGACAAGGAATGAATGCAGGTTTCGAAGATATCTTTGTGCTAGATGAAATTATTCAAGAGATGGGTGACGATTGGGAACGTATTTTTGCAACTTATCAAGAAAAACGTAAACCCAATGCCGATGCTATTGCAGAATTGAGTTATCGAAATTTTATTGAGATGAGTAGTAAAACGGCTGATGCTAACTTTTTGCTACAAAAGAAAATAGAAAAGCACTTTTCAGCTAAACATCCAGAGAAATGGGTACCCGCCTATAGTAGGGTAACTTTTTCAAATAGACCATATGCTGAAGCCTTGGCGGAAGGTGACGCACAAGAAGAAATTATGCGCGAGGTTATAAAAATTCGCAACATTGCAGATAAATGGGATAGTAAAGAAGTGGAGAACCTTATGTTAAAGCTAATAGGGTAAAGACATTACTAAACATCTAATGAGTAATAAAAAAAGCCATCTTTTAAAGATGGCTTTTTTAATATTTAGAAATGAGCGCTATTATAATTTAGCGAACATTTTTTGCATTTTTTCGCTTTCTTCTTCAGCTAACGTAGGGTCAACTAAAATACGACCACTATGCTCATCAGTGATAATCTTTTTTCTTGAAGCAATTTCAACCTGAACTTGAGGTGGTATAGTAAAGAATGAACCACCAGAAGCACCTCTTTCAATTGGCACAACAGCTAAACCATTCTTAACATTATTACGAATACGTGCATATGCCTTAACCAACCGTTCTTCAATTTTATCTTGAAATTTGATTGATTCATCTAGTAATGCTTTTTCTTCTTTTTCAGTTTCAGCAAGAATAGCGTTTAATTCACCTTTTTTATGCTTTAAATGAGCTTCACGCTCAGATAAACGCTCTTTAGTTTCAGAAATAACAGCTTTCTTTTGCTCTATTTGGGCTTTGAATTCTTTAATATTCTTTTCAGCTAATTGAATTTCCAATTCTTGGAACTCCAATTCTTTACTGATAGAGTTGAACTCTCTACTGTTACGAACATTTTTTTGTTGTTCGCCGTATTTTTTAATTAAAGCCTTTGCTTCTTCAATAAGGTTCTTCTTAGCACCGATTTCGAAATTGATATTCTCTAAATCAGATTTAAGTTTATCCATTCTCGTTTTTAGTCCAAGGACTTCATCTTCCAAATCTTCTACTTCTAAAGGTAGTTCGCCACGAACATTCCTTATTTCATCAACCCTAGAATCAATTAATTGCAAATCATATAATGCTCTTAACTTTGCTTCTACAGACGAATCTTCTTTTTTTGCCATATTAAAAATAATTGATGGGATTTGTTATACTTTCCGATAAATGGATTGCAAAATTAGGAATTTTTTTTGTAAGATAATCAACTAAAAGGTTTTTTGTAAACTGCTCAGTTTCAAAGTGTCCTATATCTGCTAAAACTATTTGGTTTTCAGCCTCGTAAAATTGATGGTATTTAAGGTCTGCAGTAACAAAAACGTCTGCTCCGGCAGCTTTTGCCGCTCCAATAGCAAAATAACCGCTACCTCCTAGTACGGCTACTTTTCTAATTGGTTTATTTAAAAAGTTGGAATGACGTACCAATTTGGCATTCATTTTAAGCTTTAAATGATCAAGAAATTCGGTTTCGGTAACTTCTTTATCCAATTCTCCAACCATGCCCATGCCAATATGTTGGTTTGTATTTTCTATTGTTTGTATGTCATAGGCGACTTCTTCATAAGGGTGAGAAGACAATAAAGCTTTTACTACAGCGGATTCTTCGTTCTTGCCAAAAACACATGTTAGCATCGTTTCACTTTCTATATGTGTAGTGCCAATGCTTCCTTTTGTTGGCTTGGCATCTTCATTAGCTTTGTAAGTGCCATTACCTTCAACAGTGAAACTACAGTCAGAATAGTTTCCTATGTTACCAGCGCCAGCTTTGAACAGTGCATTTTTTACCTCTTCTAAATTATCTTTAGGTATATAGGTGGTCAATTTCTTGATGGTACTTTTTTGAGGCAGAAGTATTTTGGAGTTAGAAAGCCCTAGTACTTCACATATTTTTGCGTTTACACCTTCTTTGGCATTATCTAATGCGGTATGGTTAGCGTATATGGCAATATCGTTTTTAATGGCTTTGATAACTACCCGTTCTACATAATTTTCACCCGTAATTTTTTTTAATCCGCCAAAAACAATAGGATGAAAACTTACGATCATGTTACACTTTTTAGCTATGGCTTCTTCTACCACATTCTCTAAAGTATCTAGAGTTACCAGTACTCCGCTTACTTCATTAGATGCGTTACCAACTAACAGTCCTACGTTGTCAAATTCCTCTGCATAGGTTAATGGGGAAAATTCTTCTAAGATTTGAGTGATGTCCTTTATAGTCATTTTATAAGAAAATAATATATTCAAAGATAAATTATTATAATTTCGTTCTAATGCAGGTGTTACGAAAACTTTTTTTTCCTATTTCGTTAATTTACGGACTGATTATATTTCTTAGAAATCGCTTGTATGATATAGGTATTTTTTCTTCAAAGTCGTTTTTGACTAAAACAATTTGTGTTGGTAATTTAAGTGTAGGTGGTACAGGTAAGACACCTATGATCGAGCTATTGGTGCGTGAACTTTCTGAGAATTATGATGTGGCCATTTTAAGTAGGGGGTACAAAAGGAAATCAGATGGGTTTTTGCTTTCAAATGAGCAAACCAGTGTTGAGGATTTGGGTGATGAGCCATTTCAATTAAAATCTAAATTTCCTAAAGTAACCGTTGCTGTTGATGCCGATAGAAGAAATGGGATTATAAAACTTGGGGAAGAGATAATTCCAGATATAATTTTATTGGATGATGCTTTTCAGCACAGAAAGGTAAAACCAGGTTTTTCAATTCTTTTAACTGCTTATGATAATTTATATGTTAATGATTGGTACTTGCCAACTGGTAATTTAAGAGATTCTAAAAGAGAGGCTAGCAGGGCAGATTTAATAATTGTAACAAAATGTCCGGCTAATATATCTTCATCAGATAAGGAATCTATTCGAGCAAGGATAAATCCTAAATTAAATCAAAAGGTATTATTTAGTTTTTTGAGATATAATACTAATTTAAAAGGTTCTGAGGTGTCTTTGGATACATTGAAAGGAAAAAGAGTAACCTTGGTTACAGGTATTGCCAATCCCGCTCCATTACAGCAATTTTTACAATCAAAAGGTCTCATCTGTGAGCATTTAAAGTTTAGAGATCATCATTTTTTCACAGCACAAGAAATTGCCATGCTGAAGGAAAAAGAGCGTATTCTTACTACAGAGAAGGACTATGTGCGTTTAAAATCTAAGATACCTAAGTTGCATTATATAGAAGTGAAACATGAGTTTTTAGATGATGACAAGGGGGTTTTGATAAAAGAACTGCGTCAATTTATGACAACAATTTCTTAGATCTTTTGTCAAAAATGTTCTCGCCTATTTTTTGATAGAATACATCGGGCTTAAATGGTTTGGTAACCACATCATCACAACCAGCGGCATAGAAACTTTCTAAACTGTCATCTAATGAAATGGCAGTAAGAGCAATAATAGGCGTGTCTTGGTTGAATTTTCTAATCTCAATTGTGGCTTCTTCTCCACTGATGCCTGGCATATGAATATCCATAAGTATGGCATCGTAAACGTTTTCTTGAGCCAAAGTAACTGCCTCGTGACCATTATTAGCAATATCGCTGGTCATATCACGCTTAGTAAGCATTTTTTTTGTAATTACTTGATTAATTTTATTATCCTCGACAATAAGCAAATGAAGACCTTTAAAATCATAGTCCTTTGGTGTTATTTCAAAAATGATATCCTCAGAAAGATCATCTATACTCTTCATTTTAATTTCAAAGAAGAATGAGCTTCCTTCACCTAGATTACTTTCTAATTCTATTTGACTATTGAATAATCCTAAAAGACTTTTTACTATAGTTAAACCTAGTCCGGTACCACCATATTCTCTGTTAATTTGAATTGATCCTTGTTCAAATCCTTCAAAAATACTCTTCTGCTTTTCTTTAGATATACCGATTCCATTATCTTTAACTTCAAAATAAATGGTAACATCATCTTGATCTTTATTCAGTAATTTTGCTATCACTTTAACTTTACCGTCTTTTGTGAACTTGATGGAGTTGCCGATCAAGTTCATGAAGACTTGCGATAATTTTAATGGATCGCTTAACAAATGACTAGGTATGTCCGAATCATACTCTAATATTAGTTTTGTATTGTTTGATTTAGCACTTTGATCTAAAGAATTAATAACCTCGTTAATTACCTTTTTAAGGTTGAACTCGATATTTATAGGTTCGAGCTTATTGGCATCAATTTTATTAATGTGTAATATATCGTTTATAAAGTTAAGCAGGTAATCTCCTGAAAATTTTAAAGCCTTTAAGTGTTCTTTTTGATGTTCTTCGGGGTTTTCCTCTAATAGTAAATGAGTGAGACCTGTAACTGCATATAGAGGTGTTCTGAGTTCGTGGCTTACTGTTGAAAGAAAATTTGTTTTCGCTTCCATAGCCTGTACTGCGCCATCTCTTGCAATCTGTAATTCTTTATTTTTAGTCTGTAAAAGACCGTTGGTTTTTAATTTTATTTGGTTGTTTCTGTAAAGAGTTACAGCTAATAGTGATATAATGATTAAAAACGCCGAAGTTAATATAGCTGTGAGCTCAGATCTATTTTGAGATTCTGTAAGTTCTTCGATTTTTTTCTCTTGGCGTGCTATCTCTTCGGTTTTGTAATCATCCCTAATTTTATCGGCAGTTTTAGCTTCGATTTTATTTTTATCGATATTGAAAATGGAATCTTTTAGCTTTACCAAGTTTTGACTGTTTACAAGCGATTTCTGGTATAGACCTAGTTTTTCGAAGACGGTCGTTAGAAGTATATTGGCATTTTTAATATCTTCTAAAAACCCGTTTTCGACAGCAAGAGCCAGGGCATTTTCGCCATTTTTTGCAGCTTCGGATAAATTCTCTATTTGCAGGTTTAATTTTGCAAGTGTTAGGTATGCTTGTGTTGTAAGGTATTCCTTTTCATAAAGATCAGTATTTACTATAAGGGAATTTAAATTTTTAGAGGCGCTGTTGTATTTTTCTAAACTGAGATATACTTTTGCCTCTGTAAGTAATAGATTATTATATAAATTTCGATTATTATTAAGCTGTTTAGCTTCATTAAGCATGAACAAAGCCTGAAAATTTCTGTTGCTTCTGTGCAAAAGAATAGCTTCAATATACTTATGCATACCGTCACCGTAAGGGTAAGCAATATCCTTTAATAAAACACTCGCTCGATCCCAATAGAATTCGGTATCTCCTTCCTTATCAATTTTTAAATACAGAAGAGCTAATTCATGTAGACTATCGATAAGACCTTTGATGTCTTCTCCTTTTTCGGCTTCGTTGGCTGCAGTATTCAGTGTTTCTAGAGCTAGATCAATTTTGTTTTGATTCTTGAATTTTCTAGCTTGATCAAAATAAGGCTGTATATTTTTTTGAGAAATTGGATCTTGTGAAAATAAAGCCTTTGTGGTCACCAAAATTACAATGGGGACTAGTAATATTTTAATTGCTTTATTTAAAAATAAGATCCTCAAATATATTTTTTAATAATAATGAAATTAATTAAATCTATAATTCTACTGCTATATCCTGTTTCGTTATCGTACCAACCAATAATTTTTATCATTTTACCTATAACAGATGTCATTAAAGAATCAAACGTACAAGAATAACAACTATTGTTTATGTCAATAGAAACTATTGGATCACTGGTATAGTGTAAAATATTTTTAAATTGGTTTTGTGAGGCTTTTTCAAATATAGAGTTTATTTCTTCAATACTCGTAGCCCTTTTTACATTTAGGGTAATGTCGGTCAGCGAGCCATTTGGTACCGGTACACGTATGCCGCAACCACCAATGGCATCTGCCAATTCTGGAAATATTTTGGTCAATGCTTTTGCTGCACCTGTTGTAGTTGGTACAATCGATTGTGACGCCGCACGGGCTCGTCTTAAATCCCGGTGGGGCTGATCATGTAAGCTTTGATCAGTTGTGTAAGAATGTATGGTTGTGATATATGCTTGTTCGATACCACATAGATCGTTCACAACTTTTATCATTGGTGCGGCATTGTTTGTGGTGCACGATGCATTAGAAATTATATCATCGGTTTCGGTTAATATATTTTCATTGATACCAAAGACAATCATTTTAATATCATCTTCGGTAGGCGGTACAGATAGAATAACTTTTTTAGCACCATTTTTAATATGGAACGATAAGGTTTCTCTGTCCTTGAACTTACCGGTACATTCTACGACTAAATCAACATTGGAAGTTGCCCAATTTATGTTGGATGGATGAGACTCATTGGATAATAAAACACGTTTGTCATTAATGATTATATGCTTATCATCACAAGTAATACTATACGGAGAGGTACCATGAATACTATCGTATTTTAATAAATGGGAGAGTGTACGTGTATTTGCCAAATCATTGATTGCAACAACATTTAAATTCGGATGTTCTTGTATAAGGCGAAATAGGGTCCTACCTATTCTTCCAAAACCATTGATGCCTATATTCAATTTTTGCATTGGTTATCGTTAGGTGTAAATGATTATATTCATACTTCCATAAAATTAAAACCTAGTGTTAGGTAGTATTCAATTTAGGGGAATTGAAGAATTTTTTATAAAAAAATTATAGAATATGTTTATGTGCCTTGTAAGAAGATCTAACTAATGCACCACTTTCAACATGTCTGAATCCCATTTCAAGCCCTATGTCTTCATACTTCTTAAATTGGTCTGGAGTAATAAATTCCTTCACAGGAAGATGTTTTTTAGATGGCTGTAGGTATTGACCAATCGTAACAACGTCAACATCTGCCTTGCGCAAATCAGCCAAGGTAGTTATAACTTCATCTTCATGCTCGCCCAATCCTAACATAATACCAGATTTGGTTCTATTGATGCCTTGTTTTTTTAAATAATTCAAAGCTTCTAGACTACGTTCGTATTTAGCTTGTATACGTACCTCTCTAGTAAGTCTTTTAACAGTTTCCATATTATGTGATACAACTTCAGGAAAAACCGCTACAATTCTATCTAAATGCTTTTCTATCCCTTGAAAATCAGGAATTAAAGTTTCTAGGGTAGTAGTGGGGTTCATCCTTCTTATTGCCTTCACCGTTTCTGCCCAAATAATTGACCCCATATCTTTAAGGTCATCTCTATCAACAGAAGTGATTACGGCATGTTTTATACCCATAATCTTTATAGATCTGGCTACTTTTTCTGGTTCTGCCCAATCTACATTTTCCGGTCTGCCAGTTTTAACGCCACAGAAACCACAGGATCTAGTGCAAACATTACCTAATATCATAAAGGTTGCCGTACCTTCTCCCCAGCATTCTCCCATATTTGGGCAACTGCCACTGGTACAAATAGTGTGAAGATCATACTTGTCGACCAAACCTCTTAGCTGAGTATACTTCTTACCTGTAGGCAATTTAACCCTTAGCCATTTCGGTTTACCTTTTGGTGGAGCAACATTTTCTTTTACAACTGTAGACATGCTTATATTTTAATACAAATATACGAACTAATAAAATGTGTGTAAAGCAGAATTACATACAGCACAAATCAGTTTAACATTATTGGAATTTTGAATACGGAATGACTATTGTTTTCTTGCCTTTATAATTTCTGAAAGTAACTTTTTAGACCTTAGTAGTTTTACTTTTACGCTGTTTATTGGTTCGTTTAACTTACTGGAGATATCAGCATAGCTTAACTCATTAAAGTACCTAAGATTAATGACAGTTTGGTAATGGGGTTTTAGCTTTTTTATATCCCGAAGTAAATCTGCTAAATTTTGCTCTTGAATCAATTGGTCTTCCATGGATGGGGAAACATCTAAAGCACTTGTTATAACTTCGGTATTGCGAGAATCTAACAAGCTCTTTTTTCGCTTTCTGACGAGATCAATATGTATGTTTTTTGAAATGGTAATTAACCATGTTTTAAATATATAAGAGTCATTATACGTATGTATTTTATCAAAGGCCTTAGAGAAGGTCTGAATAGTAATATCTTCAGAATCGTTCTCATTTTCAGTACGTTTTAATTGAAATCCGTAGACATCGTTCCAAAACATATCTAACAACCTACTGAACGCAATTTGATTGCCCTGCTTCGCTTTAAATATTGTTTCTTTTAATGTGTCTGTGTTATTCAAATACTGATTTTGGAATACTTAATATTCTAATATTAAAGTAGAGAAATTTGCTTATTCTGAGATAAGATTTTTTTTGCAATCTTGCTCATTTGGCATTTTACCGCACATACCACAAGCTTGCCCGTCTTGATTTAAGAATGGACTTTGACTAGCACAGGTACCCGAAAATTCTCCATCTTTTTTAGACCATATTTTTATTGCTATTCCTGCAAAAGCAAATGCTAGCAACCCAATGGTTAGTAATACTAGTTTCATACGCTAAATTTTAAGCAAAGATAAAAAATATAGCCCCAATTTTGAGGATTTAAGAATACTTTATGTGTGAAAACTTAGTAAGCTATGTTCGCGACGATGTTTTCTACGCTAGGTGCATGATTACCGCCTTTTTGCTCAATAGTTATGTAGCCTACGGCATTTTCGGCGTAAGGTAGTGCTAATAATTTTTGCTGATCACCAGCTTCTTCAATGATACCTAAGTTGATCATTTTGCCATTAACCTCTGCCCACATCTGAAAGCATTGACTTTCTGGAATATGAGGTAATTTACTAACGTTTATATATGATAATTTCTTAACAGGATTTATATAGGCGACCGCTTTAAGATCCTTTGCTTTTTGATTTCCTTTAACGTTATATTTTTTTGTTTGTGGGTTGTTAAGAACGATAAACTGGTTGCGAACATCTTCTAATTGTTCTTTCATGTTCTCCTCTAGCAATTTTATTTTATTGCTAACAACGCTGTTCTCTTCTTGTAAATTTTGGTTTTGATTCCAAAAGAACGTTGAAATACTAATGAACAAGATTGCAGTAATACTTGCTGCAACGGTATAACTGTAAAATCTTTTTCGCTCTTTACGGTCTGTTTTTATTCTTGAGCTAATTTTATCTTTAAGGTCTTGTGGTGCCTCAATAGCATGTAACTTGGCAAATATCTCAAGGTTTTCCTGCAGTTCTGCATATGTGTCCCTAACTTCAGGATACATAGCAATGTAACGCTCTACCTGTAAACTTTCCAATTCAGAAGTAGTTTCTAAAAGATACTGTTCCAACAAATCGGAATCAAGGAAAATTTTTATTTTGTCTTTCATAATACAATATTTAATATCATGGCAATTAAGGCAGGACCATAAATTTTGCCTAATTCGCGTAATCCTATTTTTAGTCTAGACTTAATGGTTCCTAAAGGTATTTCCAACTCGTCACTAGCTTCTTGTTGGGTCATTCCTTGAAAAAAAAGAGCTTCTAGAACAATTTGATATTTATCTTCAATTCTGTCTAGGTGTTCTTGAACATCCATTAACTCTGGCTTTATACTTTCTACGCCTAGAGTATATACGTCAGAAACGTCTATTTGGATTTCTTTATCAGATTTTGTGTTGACACTTCTAAGTTTGTCAATAGCTGTGTTACGGGTAATTCTAAAGAGCCAAGTAAAAAGTTTCGCTTTTTTTGGATCGTAGGAATCTGCTTTTTTCCAAATTTTCACGAAAGATTCTTGAACCACATCTTGTGCAAGTTCAGGGTCGCGTACTACTTTATTGGCAACACCAAGTAGGGTGTCGGCATAATTATCGTACAAAAGAGAAATAGCTTTTTCATTTCGCTCTTGTAATAATTCAACAATATGATTTTCTAATAGAGTACTCATAATTTATAAAGATGTACATATTTTTTATAATGAACATCTAAATGCCAATATTGAACCGTATATGCTTAAACGCTAAATTATAAAATTGATTGTTAACGATGCGTTTTCTAAAAATATGTATTGAATAAGTGGTCGGCTGGTAACTGCCCACTTTGTTTTTGGTTGGTTTGGTAATAACCCTTGTAATTAAATTACAGGGGTTATTTTATTAAATTTACCTCCATATATATTTTAATATTGAACTTTCTTTTGACCTCTTCGATAATTTTAATTGCTAAAGCTAAGATGTCCTTTCCTTTTGCGTTGCCATAATTAACCAATACCAATGCTTGATTTTTATGTATTCCTGCATCACCAAAGCGTTTTCCTTTAAAACCACATTGTTCTATTAACCAGCCTGCAGGAATCTTATAAAATTCATCTGATACTTTATAAAAAGGTGCATCAGGATGTTTCGAATTAAAATCGGTGAAAATTTCTTTTGAAACTATCGGGTTTTTAAAAAAACTACCACTGTTTCCTAATTCTTTTGGATCAGGTAATTTATTTTGACGAATCGCTATAACGGCATTTGAAATGTCTTTTATAGTAGGGTTCGTAATCGATTCTTTTTCTAACTGATTTTCAATTGCTCCGTAACCAGAGTTGATTTTATGATTCTTTTTGGTAAACGAAAACATAACCGATGTAATTACGTATTTGTCTTTGCCTTCATTTTTAAAGAACGAATCTCTATAACCAAACTCACATTCTACGTTAGTGAGCGATACTATATGTTGGTCTTCAATTCTAATAGCTTCACAACTTACGAAACAGTCTTTTAATTCAACCCCATAGGCTCCAATATTTTGTATCGGTGCGGTACCGGTATTACCAGGTATAAGCGACATATTTTCTAACCCGCCAAAATTGTTATCAAGTGCCCACATTACCATTTCATGCCAGTTTTCACCAGCCATTACCTTAATTTGAACCGTATCTGTCGATTCAGAAACAATTTGCTTTCCTTTTAAATTTACATGAACAAATAGCGCATCGATTTGATCTGTAAGTAGCATATTACTACCACCGCCAATAATAATTTTTCTAGGATATTCTTGGTTGCCCAGAATATCCTGCAAATCTTCAATAGTTGTTACTTCAACAAAATATCTTGCTGTAGCATCAATACCGAATGTATTGTAATTTTTTAGGGAAAAGTAATCATGTACAATCATTAACCTTGGTAGCTTTTAAGTGCTTCATTTAAGATATGAACAGCCTTTTTTAAACTTTTTTTATCAAGGACATAGGCAATTCTAATTTGGTTTTTGCCTAGACCTTTTGTGGCATAAAATCCTGCCGCAGGTGCTACCATTACTGTTTCATTGTTTAAATTGAAATTCTCTAAAAGCCATTGGGCAAAGTGGTCGGCATCTTTAATTGGTAATTCGGCAATACAATAAAATGCTCCTTGCGGTTTGGCAATCTTAATACCGTCAATTTTTTCTAACTCGGTAATAAGTAAGTTTCTTCTAGCTACATATTCTGTTTTTACTTCTGTAAAATAGCTATCTGGCGTATCTAAAGCTGCCTCACTGGCAATTTGTGCATAAGTAGGTGGCGAGAGCCTTGCTTGTGCAAATTTGAGTGCCGTTGCAATAAATTCTTTGTTTCTAGAAACCAAGTATCCGATTCTAGCACCGCACATGCTGTATCTTTTAGAAACGGAATCAATAACAATGGCATGCTCTTCTAATCCTTCTTCCTTTAATATAGAAGTATGGGTCTTATTATCGTAAGTAAACTCTCTGTACACTTCATCGGCAACTAAAAAAATGTTGTGTTTTTTTACCAATACCGCTAATTTTTGAATTTCTTCCTTACTATATAAGTATCCTGTTGGGTTGCCTGGGTTGCAAATTAAAATTGCCTTAGTTCTTTTTGTAATTAATTTTTCAAACTCTTCAATAGGAGGTAAGGCGAAATTGTTTTCCAATTTCGAAACTACGGGAACAACCGTTACTCCGCATGCAATTGCAAATCCGTTATAATTCGCATAAAAAGGTTCTGGAATGATTATTTCATCATTGGTGTCTGCAATGGTATTCATAGCAAACGACAAAGCTTCAGATCCCCCAGTGGTTACTATGATATCTTCAGCGGTTACCGGAATATCATTTTTTACATAGTACTTCGCAATTTTTGTTCTAAATTCTTCAGAACCTTCAGTACGGCTGTATTCCAATACATTAATATTATTGTGTTTTACAGCATCTAATGCTTGTTGAGGAGTTTTAATATCGGGCTGCCCAATGTTCAAATGAATAACCTTAACCCCTCTTTTTTTAGCATTTTCAGCAAAGGGAACTAATTTTCTAATTGGTGATTGGGGCATGGTAAGCCCCTTATTTGAAACAGATGGCATATAAATTTTATTTTACACAAAAGTGATAAATGATAATGGTTCTTACAATTTAATTAGGTTTTATTTGATTTTGTGCAACATGTTAAAATTAGTCATTGTATAAATAAATAACGTATCTTAAAAAGGGTTAACTAATTCATACATATTATGTTACAAAGATACTCCGTTCTAATATTATTTTTGATTAGTTGTTTTTCGTATTCAGGAATAGCGCAAACATATGAATTACCTGTGGGGAAGAAATTTCATAAAGTAAAATTTCAACTCATAAATAACTTAATGGTAATACCTGTTGACGTAAATGGGGCAGAACTGTCATTTGTGCTAGATTCAGGCGTTGGTACACCGATATTATTCAATTTAGCGGATCAAGATTCCATTCAATTAAATAACGTAACCGAAATAACTATAAATGGGCTAGGGGCCGGTGATCCAATAAACGCTCTAAAATCAACTGGAAATTATGTACAACTTGGTGAAGTCAAGAATACTTCGCAGAATATTTATGTTGTTATGGATGCTGGTATTAACTTTTCGCCAAGCCTAGGTATTCCGGTACACGGTATTATTGGTTACGACCTTTTTCGAGATTTTGTGGTGGATATCAACTATGTAAAGAAGACTATTAAATTTTACGATCCAGAACGTTATAAGTACAGAACATCAAAAAATATAAGGGTGGTAGATTTATCTGTCATTAGAAAGAAAGCATATTTAGATGCTTTTGTGATGATTAACAAGACCGATGAAATACCTGTTAAAATGTTATTGGATACGGGCAGTAGTGATGCGGTATGGCTTTTTGAAGATGAAAGAATTCAGTTGCCAGAAAAACATTATCAAGACTTTCTGGGTAAGGGTTTGGCAGGTGATATCTTTGGGAAAAGAACAAAAATAAGTCATTTAAAAATCTCGGATTTTGTACTAAGTGATGCCAAAGCAGCTTTTCCTGATATGGAAACATTTAATACTATTGCAGATTTTGGTGGTAGAAATGGAAGCTTGGGTGGTGAAGTTATAAAGCGATTTAATGTTGCGTTTGATTATGCCAAAGAGAAACTCATTCTTACTAAGAATTCTAATTTTGGTAAAATGTTTCAATATAATATTAGCGGTATAGATTTACAACATGCAGGTATGCGTTACGTATCAGAAAGAATAGCCGATGCCAACGGTGTTGTTCATAGTGATGCAAAATCTTATGGAGATGTACAGATCGTGCTTCAGGGGGCGACCAGGTTGAGTCTGGTGCCAGAGATAATCGTTTCCGGAATTCGTCAAGGTAGTCCGGCCCATTCGGCAGGTTTGCGTGAAGGCGATGTAATCTTGGCAGTGAACGGTAAACGCATCCATCGGTATAAATTACAAGAAATCATGCATATGCTTAACGTAAAGAAAGATAAGAGGATAAAAGTTTTAGTAGAACGGTATGACAATGACCTGTTGTTCAGTTTTGAGTTGAAACCCTTGTTCGACGAACCATAAATAAAAAAAGCCCAACTGAAAAGTTGGGCTTTTTTTATTTAAAAACTTTTACTTGGTACCGGTAGATGCTTTAACCTCACCTTTGATTTTTAAAACCTTTGTCGGAGTATCAGCGTTAGAAATAACCGTAATTGCTTTACGGATGGGACCAACTCTATTGGTATCATATTTCACTTGAATTTCACCTGTTTTACCTGGTAAAATTGGATTTTCTGGTTTTTTAGGAATTGTACAACCACAACTAGAACTGACTTTGCTTACGATAAGTGGTGCAGTTCCGGTATTTGTAAATTCAAAAACTCTTACTCCGTCTGCTCCTTTAGTGATTTCACCATAGTCAACGGTTTCCGACTTAAACTCTATTTTGGCATTAGAATCTTGTGCAGTTAAGCTAAATCCTAGTAAACCGATAAATAATATAAGTACTATTTTTTTCATCATTTTTAATTTTGGGTAGACTTCAAAATTAAATCTTTTCAGATCAACCTCAAAATCCTTTTGTTATACTCTAACGTTACTTATTTTTGTTTCGTATTTAATTATAGGTAAAATTCGGCTGAAATGACCGTTAGAAAGTCAATTCGGCTTTATTTTTAAAAACCCACATTTATATTTACTCAAAAACTGTTCCAATTATGGAAATTCCTTCAAAATATAATCCGCAGTCCACAGAATCTCATTGGTATGAGTATTGGATGAAAAACGGCTATTTTCATTCAGTTCCCGATGATAGGGAGCCCTATAGTATTGTAATACCGCCGCCAAACGTAACTGGTATTTTACACATGGGCCATATGCTGAACAATACCATACAAGATGTGCTGACCAGAAGAGCACGTCTTTTAGGTAAAAATGCATGTTGGGTACCTGGTACCGATCATGCATCTATTGCTACCGAGGCAAAAGTGGTTGCAAAACTTAAGGAAGAAGGTATTGATAAAAATGACCTTACTAGAGAAGAGTTTCTTAAACATGCTTGGGATTGGACACACCAATACGGAGGTATAATTTTAGAACAGCTGAAAAAATTAGGCTGTTCTTGCGATTGGGACCGTACCGCTTTCACTATGGATCAAGAAAGGTATGATAGCGTAATTAAAGTTTTTATAGACCTATATAATAAAGGATTGATTTACCGAGGGTTTCGCATGGTAAATTGGGATCCTGAGGCGCAAACAACCTTGTCTGACGAAGAGGTGATCTATGAAGAAAAGCATGGTCTATTGTACTATTTGTCATATGCCATAGAAGGTTCAGATGAAAAAGTAACCATTGCAACTACAAGACCGGAAACTATATTGGGTGATACTGCAATTTGTATCAATCCGAACGATGAGCGATTTATTCATTTAAAAGGTAAAAAGGTAATTGTACCTATTTGTAATAGAGTAATACCTATTATAGAAGATGAATATGTAGATATGGAATTTGGTACAGGATGTTTAAAAGTGACGCCTGCACATGACATGAATGACAAAGCTTTAGGGGAAAAACATAATTTGGAGACCATAGATATCTTTAATGATAATGCCAGTTTAAATAGTTTTGGTATGCATTACGAGGGCAAAGATCGTTTTGTAGTTAGAAAAGAAATCTCAAAAGAACTAGAGGAAAAAGGCTTCTTGGTAAAGACGGAAACCTATATCAATAAGGTGGGTACATCAGAAAGAACCAAAGCGGTTATAGAACCAAAATTGTCTGACCAATGGTTTCTGAAAATGGAAGATTTGGCAAAACCAGCTTTAGAAGCTGTATTGGAGAGTGGCAATGTGAAATTGTACCCAAAGAAATTTGAGAATACTTACCGTCATTGGATGGAGAACGTTCGTGATTGGAATATTTCTCGACAATTATGGTGGGGTCAACAAATTCCAGCCTTCTATTTCGGTGACGGACAAGAAGATTTTGTTGTTGCCGCTAATATTGATGATGCTTTAAAACTTGCAAAAGAAAAGTCTGGTAATTCTGATTTACTAGAAAGTGATTTAAGGCAAGATGCCGATGTGCTTGATACTTGGTTTTCATCATGGTTATGGCCAATGAGTGTTTTTGGTGGTATTATGGATCCGGATAATGAGGAAATCAATTATTACTATCCAACTAACGATTTGGTTACCGGTCCTGATATTCTTTTCTTCTGGGTAGCTAGAATGATTGTTGCCGGATATGAATTTAGAGGAGAACAACCTTTTGAAAATGTTTATTTCACTGGTTTGGTTAGAGATAAGCAACGTAGAAAAATGTCAAAATCTCTAGGTAATTCGCCAGATGCCTTGAAATTGATAGAAGATTACGGTGCAGATGGGGTACGTGTTGGTTTATTATTAAGCTCAGCTGCGGGTAATGATTTAATGTTCGATGAGGATTTATGTCAGCAAGGGAAGAATTTTGCCAATAAAATTTGGAACGGATTCCGATTGGTAAAAGGATGGGAGATTGCAGATATTCCACAGCCTGAAGCTTCAAAACTTGGTTTGGAATGGTATGAGTCTAAATTTAATGAAACCTTACTTGAGATAGAAGACCATTTCAGTAAGTTCCGTATTTCAGATGCATTGATGTCAATTTATAAGTTAGTTTGGGATGATTATAGTTCTTCTTTATTGGAGATAATTAAACCTGCATACCAGCAGCCAATAGACAGAACAACTTTTGATAAAGTGATTCGGATGTTTGAGCAGAATTTGAAACTATTGCATCCGTTCATGCCTTTTTTAACTGAAGAAGTTTGGCAACATATTTCTGAGAGAAATGAGAGTGAAGCATTGGTTATAGCCAAATGGCCAATTGTTGGTAAAATTGATGAAGAATTAATAGCGCAATTTGAATTTGCAACAGAAGTCATTGCTGGCGTAAGAACTATTAGAAAAAACAAGAACATTCCAATGAAAGAATCTTTGGAGTTGTCTGTGTTGAATACTGAAGAAGCTAGTAACCGATGGGATTTTGTAATTTCAAAACTGACCAATATTTCAGAAATCAGTTATATAAAAAAACAGCTAGAAAGTGCATTGACTTTTCGTGTAAAGAGTAATGAATATTTTGTACCTATAAAAGGTGCCATTGATATTGAAGCTGAAATTGTTAAGATCAATGAAGAATTAAAGTATACCAAAGGATTTTTGCAATCTGTTCAGAATAAATTATCTAATGAACGTTTTGTAAATAATGCTCCTGAGAAGGTAATTGCGATAGAACGTCAAAAATTAGCAGATGCAGAAGCTAAAATTGAAACTTTAGAAAAAAGTTTGGCTAGTTTAGGCTAACATTTTATTATATAAATTATGTAAGCTACATTTCTATATTATTAGGAGTGAGTTTTTTTCTATTATTTTAAATATTTGTAACTGTCTGTTGTTGGTATAGTTCTGATTTTGAGCTATTAATCGATTGATTTGAGTTAAGTTATTAGGGGCATTACTTTTATGTTTGCCATATAAACAATCTAAAAAACACAAAATATGAGAAGTCTATTATGGTTAGTGGCAGTTATTTGTATAATTATATGGTTATTAGGAATGTTAGGAATTGTTCCTGGGCTTGCAACTGGTAGTTTAGTTCATATTCTATTGGTGATTGCGGTTATTGTAATTCTTTATAATATTATTTCAGGGAAAAAGGTATTATAAGATATATACAAACCATTTTTTTAAAAATATATGAGCCCTTGTAATTTGCAAGGGCTTTATTATGCTTTAATGTTATCTTTAATTCATAAGATATAATCTTACATAGTAGCGGAAACCAATTGAGATTATTTAGAAGATTAAAATTTTGATTTGACCATATCGTCTTGGGATGTTACAGAGGTATATAACTATCATTCGCCTTACAGTGCAGATAATTATTAAGCAGAGAATATAGTGGCATCTGCAGCAAGTATCGTTTGGGTGAAAGTAGGAAGGTAATTGTTTTATCAACTATGTAAATATTAGACAGAAAGATATTTATTTTAGATATGAATCTAAATTCGTCAATTCACTCCGCCATTTTAAAAAATCTGTTTACTGATTTAAATAGACAGGGTATTTACAAGCTATTGTTCTTAATAATCATAGTAGGAATAATTTTAAGACTATTATAGTTAGGAAGTCGGGTTTATTATTTCTTGAAAATATTTATTAGTTTTTGCTGCTTTCCACTATGTTCTATAAATTAAAACAGAAATTATTCGTGAAACTCAATAGCTTTAAATATTTGGTAGTTTTTAGACAATAAAGATACTTACTTTAATTCTTTTGTTACCAATTCTATATAAGCTTGCATGGCTTTTTTCTTGCTCATATTTTTTGCTTGAAATAAAGCATTTGCTTTGAAGGCATTGATTAAAGGAGTCTTGCTACCTGGATTCTCAAAATTGGCATTTGCTATTTTATAATAAGCGTATAATTTTAAAAGGACATCTGCAGGTATTGGTTCGGTAAAATTATTTACCAATGCAACAGTCTCTTCAAATTCAACATGTAAGTTCGTCTTTTTCATTTGGGTCAACAAAAGTGGCAATGCATGTACTAGCGCCTTTTACCTTTTGATTCAGTTTTACGTTAATTTGGCAGTCTAAAGGTAAGAACAAGTCAACCCTTGAACCAAATTTAATAAATCCTGCGTCATCACCTTGTTGAACACTTTCACCTTTTTCGGCATAATTTACAATACGTCTTGCTAAGGCACCTGCAATTTGTCTGTATAGTATTTCACCAAATTTAGGTGTTTTTATTACCACGGTAGTTCTTTCATTTTCTTCGCTTGATTTCGGGTGCCAAGCAACCAAATACTTGCCGGGATGATACTTTGAAAAAGTTACACTACCACTTGCAGGGTATCTGGTAACGTGTACGTTTATTGGAGACATGAATATCGAAACCTGTTTTCTTTTATCCTTAAAGTATTCATTTTCTATAACTTCCTCTATGACTACTACTTTACCATCTACTGGTGATAAAATTTCATTGAAATCTTTTATGACCAACCTTTTGGGGTTTCTGAAGAATTGCAGTATAATTATTAATATAATTAAACCAAATATTTGAAACACTAATTTTAGCCATGCTATGTCAATGAAAAAATGAGCTAATAATATACTTGCTCCTATAATTAAAAAAGAAAACAATATTAGTTTTTGTCCCTCCTTATGAAACATAACTGAAAATATTTAAAGTTAAATATGTAAACGGTGCTGCAAAAACTAAACTATCTAAACGATCAAGCATACCGCCATGACCTGGTAATATAGCACCACTATCCTTAACGCCGGCAGTACGTTTAAATTTAGATTCTATTAAATCACCTAGACTACCTGCAATTACAATAATAGTAGCAAGTATCATCCATTGAATAGGACTTATTAGCGCTTCAAACGTTGCCATTAAATATGCTGCTGCTAGTGCAAATATATAACCTCCTAAAGTACCTTCGATAGTTTTTTTAGGAGAAACTGAAGGAAAAAGCTTAGTTCGACCAATACTTTTACCAACTAGGTATGCAAATGAATCGTTTACCCATATTAAAATGAAAATACCCATAATCAATAATTTTGCAAAAGCATCATTTTTATAAGGTATCATAGTGAGAAAAATACAACCACCGCCTATATAAAAGAGTCCTATAAGAAATTTTAAAGTAGTATTTAGTTTTAAAGGTTTTTTAGCAAATAGATTATATAAAAGGTAAATATCTATAGCAATAGTGATGACCATTAAAAGATTTATTATTTGTTGGTCTTTTACCAAATAGATAAATGACCACCAAAGTGCTAGGTATGCTGCAAATATGTGATATCCTTTTAATCTCACCAGTTTTTTGTATTCATACAGACATGCAAGACCGAATGTCATGAACAAAAAGTCGAACGCATCCGAGCTTAAGAATACTGCTGACAATAATAAAATAATGTAGACGGCTCCAGTTAATGACCTTCGTAAAATTTCTTTCATACTATAAATCTTCCAGTAGTAAAAGATAAAGATTTTTAGTACTACTACCATAGGTTAGAAAATCATCTGAGTTTTCAGCGGTAGCTTTAAAGTGTTTTAAGGTTGTTATATTAACCGGTATTTTTTGACCATACTTGTTTTTTATAGTCTTGAGCCCTTCTCCAATGGACTCTACCAGTTGACTTGTAGTTGCAAAAACAACTACGTTACTAGGTAGTTCATTAACTTTTTTTTCGAGTAATTGATTTGAGCAGACTAAAATACTACCGTTTTGCGCAATTAAATGTTCGCAAGTTGTAAAGAATACCTCGCTCTGTCTCGAACTATCAGTAAAGGTAATAGGTTCTTTAGAAAATTTTTGGGCAAGCCTTTCATTGAGAACAAAGAAAGGCTCACTTTCCCAATTATTTTCTGTCACAATATTTTGTAACGCCCTTGAAACTTCTATATCAGTATCACAATAAATAAATTTACCTCCGTTTTGTTTAAAATGAATGGTGAATTTTTCATCAACAGGAATGTTTAAATCTGGCATATGGTCGCCGCGCGTTTCCACAGTTTCCTTCGAAACGTTTTTTTTGCCACCACCAAATAAAATATCTAAAAACCCCATTTATGTTGTTGAAATATTTGCTTATCTAAAATACTGTAATATTATTTATTTTCTGTAATTTCTTGCCCTTCCCCTTCTGTTGTTTTATTATCCTCTTTCTCTTTAAGTTTCTTCTCGTTTTCCAAAGCTAAAATATCCTTTTCGAAATTTCGCTTACCAAAAATCTTTTCTAAATCTTCTTTAAAGATAACCTCTTTCTCCAACAATCTTTCAGCTAAAGTTGTAAGTTTATCCTTATTATCTGTTAATACCTTGATGGCACGTTGATATTGTTCTTCGATGATCTTAGAGATTTCTGCATCGATTTTACGTGCAGTATCCTCGCTATAGGGTTTGGAGAAACCATAAGAATCTTGACCAGAGGAATCGTAATAGGTAATATTTCCTATTTCATCATTAAGGCCATAAATAGTGACCATTGCCCTCGCTTGCTTGGTAACTTTCTCTAAATCACTTAATGCGCCGGTGGATATTTTATTGAAAATGACTTTCTCGGCAGCTCTACCACCCATTGTTGCGCACATTTCGTCCAACATTTGTTCAGGTCTAACAATCAAGCGCTCTTCTGGTAAATACCAAGCAGCACCTAGTGACTGTCCTCTAGGCACTATGGTAACCTTAACTAATGGAGCGGCATGCTCTAACATCCAACTTGTGGTTGCATGACCGGCTTCATGATAAGCTATAGTTTCTTTTTCGCCAGGAGTTATTATTTTATTTTTCTTCTCAAGTCCACCAACAATTCTATCGACAGCATCTAAGAAATCTTGTTTAGTAACTGCTTTCTTTTCGTTACGCGCAGCAATTAAAGCAGCTTCGTTACATACATTTGCAATATCAGCACCAGAGAATCCAGGGGTTTGTCTGGCCAAGAAGTCTAAATCTAAGGTCTCGGCAGTTTTTATCGGTCTTAAATGAACTTCAAAAATTTCTTTACGCTCACGAATATCCGGTAGGTCTACGTAGATCTGTCTATCAAATCTACCAGCACGCATTAATGCCTTGTCCAATACATCTGCACGGTTAGTGGCTGCTAATACAATAACGTTCGTATTGGTTCCAAAACCATCCATTTCAGTTAGCAATTGGTTCAAAGTATTTTCACGTTCGTCATTAGAACCTGTGAAATTATTTTTGCCCCTAGCTCTACCGATAGCATCTATTTCATCGATAAATATAATTGCTGGAGATTTATCTTTAGCTTGTTTGAATAGGTCTCTTACCCTAGAAGCACCAACACCAACAAACATTTCTACGAAATCTGAACCAGATAAAGAGAAGAAAGGTACTTTGGCTTCACCAGCGACAGCTTTGGCTAAAAGAGTCTTACCTGTTCCAGGAGGCCCTACAAGTAAAGCTCCTTTCGGTATTTTACCACCTAATGAGGTATACTTGTCTGGATTTCTTAAAAATTCAACAATCTCTTCAACTTCTTCTTTTGCACCTTCTAGACCGGCAACATCTTTGAATGATGTTCTTGTATCTGTCTTTTCGTCAAATAACTTTGCTTTAGATTTACCAATGTTGAAGATTTGACCTCCAGCGCCACCACCGCCACCGCCGGACATTCTACGCATTAGATATATCCAAATACCAATGATTAATGCAAATGGTAGTAAGGATAATAAGAAATCTATAATGGCTGTAGATTCTTTGCCGAATTCAATAATAGTATCTAGATTGTTTTCTTTCTTAATATCCGTTATTTCATTTTGAAATATCTGAAGATCACCATAATCTAAAGTATACTGTGGTACATTGCCAGATGATGGGAGAAAAGACTTTTCGTTGACATCTTTGTGCACTTCTTTTGAAATAGCTTCGTCGGTTAAAAAAACCTTTGCTTGATTAGTGTTCGTGATGATTAAAATCTTTTTAACATCACCATTTCTCAAATACTGCTGTAATTCTGAAGTAGTCGTTTTTTGTGAATTAGCTAAGTCATCACTATTGAATAGTTGAAACCCAATAACTAATACTGCTACCAATCCGTAAATCCACCAAGAACTGAACTTTGGTTTTTTCGGATTCGCTTTGTTTTCTTTTGCCATTTTAATTTTTTATTGATTAACGCTACTTTCTATGGTGGTGAATTTTGCATCGCCCCATAAACTTTCTATGTCATAAAATTCTCGAACTTGCTTTTGAAATACATGTACTACTACATTTACATAGTCCATTAATACCCATTCAGCGTTGTCCTCGCCTTCTACGTGCCAGGGTTTATCTTGAATCGCTTTACTTACTGTTTTTTGGATAGAACCTACGATTGCATTTACATGTGTATTGGATGTACCGTTACAAACTATGAAGTAATCACAAACGGTATTTTCAATTTCTCTTAAATCTAATAGATTTACATTTTGTCCTTTTACTTCGTCAACTCCTTGTATAATTAATGCAATTAACTCATCTGCGCTAGTTTTACTTTCCTGCATTCAAAAATTTTAGTTTTTACAAAGTTATTGTTTTTTTGTTCTTTTAGGTCTAGTTTTTAACAATACATTAAAGGTTTACAAAAAGTACTGCAAATGAAAATAATCAAACTTGATGCCACGCAATCTACAAACACCTATTTAAAAGATTTGTCATTTAAAAGAGAGTTAGAAGATTTTACTGTAATTACAACTAAAACCCAAACTTCTGGCAGAGGTCAGTTAAATGCTAAATGGGAGTCTGAACCGGGTAAAAATCTATCATTCAGTGTTTTAAAGAAAAATATGGATATCCCTGTTCAACGTGTTTTTCTTGTCAGTGTTTGTGTTTCATTAGCTATTGTAGAGAGTTTAAAGGATTTAGGTATACCTAATTTAAGCATAAAATGGCCTAACGACATTCTGTCAGGCAATTACAAAATAGGTGGTATTCTGATAGAAAATATTATATCGGCTTCTAAAATAAAACGAAGTATAATAGGTTTTGGATTGAATGTAAACCAAAAAACATTCAAAAATGCACCCCATGCATCCTCATTAAAAATGATAACAGGTACCGATTTTGATCTTGATGAAGTTTTTTATACTATTGTGGAGCACCTACATCAATATTTGATCAGGCCTTTTCAATCACTTGAAAATAAATTATATGCGCAATATCATGCCCATTTATTTAAAAAAGGTCAGGAAAGTATATTTAAGATTCCCAATGATGAACAAATTACCGGTACAATAGAAAAAGTTTCTATTGATGGTAAGTTGATAGTGAAACTAACAAACGGTGATTTTCAAGAATTTGGATTAAAAGAAATTCAGCTACTATATTAGATTTTTGCCAAATTGGTTGAGAGCGTATTTATAAAGTTAGTAATAGGCGATTTGATCATCATACCCATCATGGCATTGAACTCACCTTTAAAACTAAGTACAACTTCACTTTCGTTATTTTTTATTTCTAGTATATCGGCAGTAAGCGTAAAAGGTAATTTATCGCTGGCGGCACCTAGAACTAATTGGTTATATGGACTCTGTTCTTTCTTCTCCAAAACAATTTCTGGCATTCCTTTCAATGCAAAAAGGAATCTATTTTCATTAAGAACCTCGAACTTATCAATATTTTCAGGCATTAATTGTCTAAAATTTGATAGGTCGTTTAAAAAGTTAAAAGTATCTTCTTTATTTTTTGAAACTTGTGCTTTTGGTGTTTCTATAAACATAATTATTTATTTGTCCATTGTGAAGGATTTTTCCTCCATTCCATTAATGTTACTAATTGTTCTTCTTTTACATAATCGGTATCTGAAGCCTGTTCAATTAGGTATTCATAGTTGCTCAGCGTGTGCAACTCGGTTTTTTTTTCTTTGAAATTATTATCGGCGGTTCCAAAACCATATGTAAAAATAGCTAACATGCCTTTTACATTGGCATCAACAGTTCTTAAAGCGTCGACAGCGTTAAGACTACTTTTACCAGTACTAATAAGGTCTTCTATAACCACTACTGATTGGTTGGCTTCAAGATGACCTTCTATTTGATTTTGACGACCATGAGATTTTGGTTCTGGCCGTACGTAAACGAATGGTAAATTTAGTTTATCGGCAACCAAAGCGCCTATTCCTATTGCTCCTGTGGCCACGCCAACGATACAATCTGGCTTACCATATAGTTGCACAACTTGCTTTGCCATTTCATCACGAATATAGTTTCTAGCGATAGGATAGGAAAGTAAAATTCTATTGTCGCAATATATAGGAGATTTCCAACCTGAAGCCCATGTAAAAGGATTTTCGGGTTTCAATTTTATTGCATTAATTTGCAAGAGAAGTTCTGCTGTTTTTTTTGCAGTGTTTTTGTCTAAAACCATGACGCAAATGTATAAAGTTTTTGTTAATGAATTGCCTTTGATTTTAACAAATAAACTCTCTGATACTACAAATGGAGAGTATTTTTTGTTAAATCAAGAATCTATACAAGAGGCAATAAGTTCGTTGAGAAAGGAGAAGTTGGAAGAAGCGTTCATTTATCATCCAAATCATGATGAAATATTAAAAAAGTTCACTAAAGAAATTCCGTTGGTTATTGCTGGTGGAGGAGTTGTATACAATGATGAGAGAAAAGTACTTTTTATATACAGAAATGACAAGTGGGATCTGCCTAAAGGAAAGCTTGATAAAGGCGAAACGATTGAAGAGTGTGCCATTCGAGAAGTAGAGGAGGAGACCGGTGTTAAAGGTCTTAGAATCGATAATTTTTTACGAACCACATATCATATTTTTAGACGAAATGGTGTAACGAAGCTTAAGCAGGTTTTTTGGTATGAAATGAGTACCGATTATGATGGTAAATTAAAACCAGAAAAAAAGGAAGGTATTTTTAAGGTAAGATGGAAAGGCTCTGACAAAATTAAAAAAGCTCTAGAAAACTCGTACGTAAACATTAAAATCCTTTTTGAGGAAGATTAGGGTAAATCTATAATTCTATAAATTGGATATTGCAAATGAGCTTTTTCATAAAGCTTACTTTGTTTAAAAAGCCAATCTAATTGCTGATACCAATTTTTATTAAAAGTTGTGTCTAGCTTCTTTTTGTTCTCAAATGCGCTTTTTAGAATAGAATCGTTATTCAACATTTCTAGCGCAGTATCTTCGAATACATACGGAGAAAAACCTTCTTTTTGTTGCAATATGGTATCAAAGAAATTCCAGTTAAAAAATGAATCGACTGCAGAAGGTTCTAATGTTTCTAAAATATATCTGAAGCCTGGCTGATTTACAGGTATGATGATATCACCAGCTTTAAATTCTTTTGTGGTGTTAGCAGTCTTAACGGTTGTATTGTAATGCGGATAATGACCCTCGTAAGGAGATGTATAAGTTTCGTATTCATCAATATGGTATGACTCTACGTGAATCATCGAGTCGTTTTGAAGTGTGGTATATGCAATCTTGTTTAAATCTAATTTATTTAGAACATTTTGCCATTGTTTACCAAGAATATATGCTTTTGGGACACGTACAGAATCTGATGCTGTGTAATAATCTTTATATGTTATCTCTGTTTCAATTGGGATTTCTCGTTTGTATTTTAATCTTTTAAAATTGGTAATTTCACTAGTAATCGTGTCTACCTCATAACCTTTGAAAGTATAATTGGTAGCCTTTGTAGTATCTATTTGCCATGCAGTAGTATAATATTCATTATCGTAAAAAGTATTTATGGCAGAGTCACGCATATCCCTTATTTTTTCGCCATCCTTTTCAGAAATAGCAATCATTTTTAGCATGAGTTGGTAAGTACCTTCAACACGTTTATCATAAGGTTTGAGCATATGAGTTTCAACCATCATACCTAAAGTGTTCCATAATGTGGTATAACCGGTAGAGTATCTTGGGTAATCCATAAATTGTTCAAACCCTTTTTCTGGAGGAGAATTGAAAACATTAACATATGGTGTTATGTCCCATCCAGAGCTGGATAACGAATCTTGTAATTGTGGCATTAGGTCATCATGTATGTAATCTCCTAATTTTCCTCCTAATTTATTATGCTGTGTAAATAGGTGGGTAAGGGTGTACTGGTAATCTGCGCCATTACTGACATGGTTGTCGATGAACACATCAGGATTTATAAGATGATATATTTCTGTAAAAGTTTTTGTGTTCTTCGTATCAGTTTTAATGAAGTCTCTATTAAGATCGTAGTTTTTCGCATTTCCTCTAAAACCATATTCAAGGGGACCATTTTGATTAGCTCTTGACGTACTATTTCTATTAAGGGCACCACCAACATTATATACAGGTATAGTTGATATAATTGTTTTGCTTGGAGATGTTATTTCATTGCTGGCTAAGTCTCTAAATAATAGCATAGTAGCATCAATACCATCACTTTCGCCTGGGTGTATACCGTTGTTAATCAACATCATGGTATTATTCTTTCCAAGTTTTTTAAAATCAAAATCACCTTTGACACTGTAAGTAACAACATGTAATGGTTTGCCGCTGTCAGTGATACCGATAGTTTGTATGTTAATGGTAGAAAACTCTTTTGACAGTTTTATATAAAAATCAATTACCTGGTCGTAGGTTGCTGTTTCTGTTTTATTTGAAATTTCAAAAGGGGTGGGAAAATCTGTTTTGATATTTTCAACTTTATTCTCGCAAGAGACCATTAAAATAACCAATAGTAAAAGTAATGTCGTTTTCATGTACAAACAATTAGTCTGGTAATACATACCAATAATTGAATGTAAAAATAGCAATTACTTTATTGGATTATGCAACTTGGGTAATTTCTGTTATTTTATTTCTATCGATGGGTTTTTGATTGAAAGTTATTAAATGATGGCTCTTGTTTTTATAGTATTCCCATTGTTTATAATCTAAAGGGTCAATAGAAGAAGTGACAATATTGATTCTTATTTTTTCTTTAATAGGGAGTTTTATAAATGCTTCTAAGAATTCCCAACCGTCCATGATAGGCATATTAATGTCCAAAAATATAATTTCTGGAATATGCTGTTTATTATTGAAAAAATCGGTCATAGCGTTAATGGCGATTTTTCCATTGGCGTAAGATTCTATGGCATTACATTCAACGCTAGAAGAAATTAATTTACGTAGACCGAATACCGTAATAGCGTCGTCGTCAATTATAGTGATATCACTAATTTTTTTCATTAAAGAAAATTTTAAATTCTGTTCCTTTTCCTACTTCACTCTTTACTTCAATTTTACCGTTCATAGCATCAATTTGATTTTTGGTAAGATAAAGACCAATACCTCTAGAATCTTTGTGTTCATGAAAGGTTTTATACATGCCAAATAATTTTTCTCCGTATTTTTCCAAATCTATTCCTAGTCCGTTATCGGTTATGGTCAAAACAGAGTATTCACCATCATTTTCAGCACTTAGTTTTACAACCGCCTGTCTATCTGGGTGTTTATATTTTACAGCATTGGTTATAAAGTTGGTCAGTATACTGTCTAAATAAGCAGGTACTGACCTTACTTTGAAGTTTACGGGTATGTTATTTTCGATTATAGCATTATTGTTTGAGAGAAATGAAGACAAATTTTGGTTGGCATCTGTTAACTTGTCATTTAGGCTCACTTCTTTTATTTCAATGTTCGTATTCGTGTTAATTGAAACTACTTCATTTAAATTATCTAGGGTTTCTAGCAAACTATTTGATGCTTTTTTCATCATTTCCACAATCTTCGTTTTTTCGTTTTCGTCTTTTTCAATTTCCAAAAAGTTTAACAACATGGAAAAATTTGCAGAGTGAGAACGTAAATTATGTGAAACTATATGGGCAAAGTTCAATAACTTTTTATTTTGTACGGACGCTATATTTATGATGTTTCTTAATTCTTTTTCTTTTTCTTTTAATTTAGAAATATCTAAACTAATACCTACTATACCATAGGCAATACCATTGTTGTTAAGTAAAGGTATTTTAGAGCTTAAAAAGGAAGTTACATTACCGTTTAAGGTAGTTTTTTTTATTTCTTTACCTATAACAGGTATTAAGGTGTTCATTACCTTTAAATCTTCTTTTCTTGATTTTTCTGCAGCTTCATAAGGATACAGTTCAAAATCGCTCTTTCCGAGAATTTCTTTAGGATCGTTAGCACCTAAATATTCACATTCTGCTTTATTGATTAAAACTTTTCTTGACTCCGTATCTTTTATATAAACGTTTACTGGTAAATTATCTATAAGTGTTCTAAGTAATTTTTCGTTGTCAATAGTTTTTATATCGGCTTCAACCTGTTCATGTATATCTTGAAATGTACCTATTAGACCAACCATTTCCCCTTTGTTGTAAATAGGTTTACCGCCTGCCATGACCCATTTTTCTTTACCTTTAGCTGTAATAATCTGTAATTTTAGATTACTCCATGCCTTTCCTTTATTTTGAGCTTCGAACAAGGCCATTGATATAGCATTTCTACTGTGACCCTCTTTATAGTAAAATAATGCATTGTCAATATTTGGGTTGAAATTTAGAGGTACTTCGTGAATAGCTTTTGTGGTTGAACACCAAATTAATTGATTATCGATAATATTATATTCCCATCTACCGATTTTAGTTATTTCTGCTTGTTGCTGTAGCAATAATTCTTTTTTGTTCAGTTCTAGTTCATTATTTACGGCATCTGTAACATTGCTTAATTGGATGATTGCCCCGACAATGTTTTCATTAACGTCATACCAAGGTGCATTTGTCCACTCAAACCACAGCTCTTGTCCGTCGCAATCAATAGCTTTGTGAATGCCCATTGGTTGTGGACTGCCGTTAAAGCAATTCTCTAACACCATTTTCCATTTGTGACTTAAATTCGGAAAAACAGCAAATAAGCTATTCGAGTTATAGCACTCGTTATTCTTATTAAAAATACTCGTCCATTTGTCAGATGTCTGAACAATATTATAATTAGTATCAATGAAAGCAGTTGGTGCCGGCAATTGTCTAATTAGGTACGAAGTATTAGATAATTGGGGAACTTTTATCATGCCGATGTAATTTCTTACGAATGTAAAGGGATTACTGTATTTTACTATATATTTGTTGTGAATATTGCCATTTACGTTGTCAAGGATTCAAAAATCTGATAGAAAAAGAGATTGTGCCATATACATTTAGCGAACTAGCTGGGTATTTTCCCCCGACGGTTCCTTTGAGTAATATCGTGAACGTGGATAGATAGAACTATTTCGAAAAGTACCTATATGGCAAACGGTATGCCAAAGAGCAGACCAATGCATGGGTGGACAGCATCCGCTCTTTGGTAAATAGGTTGAATACTATGGACGAAAGTTGGAAAGGGTTCAATCATCTGGAATTCATAGTGATCATCCAGATAAGTTTAGGAAGAAAAAAAGTTAAAAACAGTTCATTCCATATTAAGGTATAAATTTGTTGTGTTTTTGTTAAAAACTGTGGCTGAAAAGCATTTAGCTGTACTGTGATCGATAAAGTAGACCTACTTTCTTACAGAATAAGGAACTAAGCCTGTGTAATCACCTCCATTACGTATTACATCTCGAACAATAGATGAACTTATATATGATTTACCTGATGAGGTTAATAAAAACACGGTTTCTATCTCTGATAATTTTCTATTGGTATGGGCAATTGCCTTCTCAAATTCAAAATCGGCAGGGTTTCGTAATCCTCTTAAAATAAAATTTGCATCTACTTTCTTACAAAAGTCTACTGTAAGTCCTATATATGACTTTACTGAAATAGAAGATACATCCTTAAATGCCTCTTCAATAAATTTTATACGTTGTTCTAAACTGAACATATACTTCTTATCGGCATTTTTTCCTATAGCGATAATCACTTCATCGAATAAAGTAATGCCACGCATTATAATGTCATGATGCCCTAAAGTTAAAGGATCGAAAGAACCGGGAAAAATTGCACGTCTCATAGTTGGGTTTTACCGTTTAAATATAGACAATTTAAGATAAAGCCTCTGTAATTGCGTACTCGAACAACATAGATAACTCTATGCCGGCCTCTTGGGCTTGCAATGGTAAAATACTCTCAGTAGTCAAACCAGGTGTCGTATTCATTTCTAATAGAAAAGGTTCGTTGCCAATGAATATGAATTCACTTCTGGAAAAACCGGTCATTTTTAAAATATCGTATATTTTTTTAGAAGCTATGGTAACATTCTTTAATTGTTCGGCATTAATTCTTGCCGGTGTTATCTCTTGCGATTTACCTTGATATTTAGCTTCGTAATCAAAAAAGTCGTTTTCAGATACTATTTCGGTAATAGGAAAAACAGTTGTTTTACCGTTTAATTTTAATACGCCGACGGAAACTTCTGTGCCTTCAAGAAAACCTTCTATGATAATTTCATTATCTTCTTTGTAAGCAATTTCTATGGCACCTTTTAATTCTTCGGCTTTATACACCTTGCTAACACCATAACTACTACCAGACTTGTTCGCTTTTACAAAACAAGGGAGCTTTACTTTATTTATGATATCAGATTCATTTATGTCATCGCCAAAATTAAGATAGTAAGAAGGGGCGGCTTTAATGCCATAAGGTTTTAGAACACTTAATAAATCTCTCTTGTTAAAGGTAAGTGCTGCTTGATAAAAATCGCATGATGTATGTTTAATTCCCAAAAGCTCAAAGTAAGCTTGCATGAGTCCGTCTTCTCCGGGTGAGCCGTGAATGGCGTTAAAAACACAATCAAATGTAATCGATGTACCATCGTTTAGCGGAATAGAGAAATCATTACGATCAATTGCTATTTCGTTATCTACATCATCAACATAGACCCATTTGTTTTTAAAAATGTGAATTCTATATAGATTATATTTTTCTATATTCAGGTAATCATAGACCACATTTCCACTTTTAAGCGATATTTTATATTCGCTAGAATACCCGCCCATTATTATTGCTATATTTTTTTTCATATGTATGGTCTATTAAGAATGTTTAAGCAAAGATGAAGTATTGCACTAAAATAAAAAAGAAAACAAACGGCATTCATTCAATTTGAATTAATTTTTGTACTAGAGTTAACTATAGTCCGATGCTGTAAAATGATATGTGGGCATTTACTATATTTGTCGGGAGAAATAATAAGTATGAGGAATTTTTTCAATTTTTTAAAAAGCAAGACTTTTCTAATTCAACTTGGTCTTGCAGTATTGGTATTAATTATTACGGTTTTTCTCGTATTAAGATACTTGAATAGTACCACTAATCATGGTGAATTTGTAGAAGTCCCAGATTTTTCTAAAAAGTCTGTTATGGATATGAGAAAATCAATTGAAGAAGCCGGATTACGATATGAAGTGTTGGATTCTGCAAATTACAATCCTGATTATCCTAGATTTTCGATTATTGAGCAAAACCCATCTGCAGGGTCAAAAGTAAAAGAAAATAGAAAGATTTATTTTACAGTTAATCCGTCTGGGTATAAAAAAGTAACCGTTCCAAAAATAATACAGGTAACCAAACGTAATGCCTCTTCTATGTTAAAGGCCGTAGGCTTAGATGTACAGAGGGTAACCTATATAGATGAGTTGGGTAAAGATATGGTGTATCGTATTAAATTTAAAGGAAAAGATATTAAGCCAGGCGATAAGCTACCTAAAACTTCCAAAATAGAGTTAATCTGTGGTAATGGTAGTATTACAGAAAGAGCCATAATTAAATCGGAATCTGACAATTGATGCAGGAGAATATTGAGCAGCCAGAAAATGAGGATACCGAACTTTTTGAACATCATAGAGTAGTAGCATCTAAAGGGCAAGTACCGTTACGGGTAGATAAATTTTTAATGAATTTCATTGAAAATGCTACACGAAATAAAATACAGCAATCGGCAAAAGATGGTCATGTTTGGGTCAATGATCAAATTGTAAAGTCTAATTATAAGGTAAAAGCAGGTGACGAGGTAAAGGTGTTGTTTGAACATCCACCTCATGAATTTTTATTGGTGCCAGAAGATATTCCGTTAGATATTGTTTACGAAGACGATGTTTTAATGGTAGTGAATAAACCTGCAGGTATGGTAGTTCACCCAGGGCATGGTAATTATACGGGCACCTTAATAAACGCCTTAATTTTTCATACTGATGATTTACCGTCAAATAGTAACGAAAGACCAGGGTTGGTGCATCGCATAGATAAAGACACTTCTGGTTTGTTGGTGGTTGCAAAGACAGAAGCCGCTATGACCCATTTAGCAAAGCAATTTTTTGATAAAACTTCAGAAAGGGAGTATGTTGCTTTAGTTTGGGGCAATATTGAAGAAGATAAAGGTACGGTAGTCGGTCATGTAGGTAGAAATCCCAAAAACCGTTTGCAGATGCATGTTTTTCCTGAAGGGGAAGAAGGTAAAGAAGCGGTAACCCATTTTAAAGTTCTGGAAAGGCTAGGCTATGTTACTCTTGTATCCTGTAAACTGGAAACTGGTAGAACCCACCAAATTCGTGTGCATATGAAATATATAGGGCACACATTATTTAATGATGAACGCTATGGTGGTGAGAAAATATTAAAGGGAACAACATTTACCAAGTACAAACAATTTGTAGAAAATACGTTTAAATTATTGCCTAGGCAAGCGCTACATGCAAAGACTTTAGGTTTTGTACATCCAGTAACGGGTGAATATATGAGTTTTGATTCTGAAGTGCCTGAAGATATGGCCAATGCTATAGAAAAATGGCGTAGTTATAGTAAGAATAGCACAGAATAAGATTCTTCTATACCACTATTTGAACTCTTTTTTATTTTTTGTAGGTCTTCCAGTTAATCCTGTTTATTTTCGGTAAATTAAAATTTCATTATGAAAATTGTTATTTCTCCGGCGAAGTCATTGAATTATGAAAGTAAATTGCCAACTACAAAATATACATTACCTGAATTTATAGAAGATGCAGAAAAGCTGAATAAGATTTTAAGAAAGAAAAAGCCTAAAGCACTTTCAGAATTAATGTCTATTTCAGATAATTTAGCGCAATTAAATTGGCAACGTAATCAAGATTTTAATACACCGTTTACACCAGACAATGCAAGACAGGCAGTGTATGCTTTTAGTGGAGACGTATATCAAGGGTTGGATGCGTATACTTTATCCGAAGAAAAAATGGAAATATTACAGGAAACCCTTAGAATTCTTTCGGGTCAATACGGTATTTTAAAACCATTAGATTTAATGCAACCTTACCGTTTAGAAATGGGTACTTCATTGAAGATAGCTAGAAAGAAGAATTTGTATGAGTATTGGGGGGGAAGGCTTACCGATTATTTAAATAATGAGATGGTAGAAGGTGAATTGCTCGTAAACCTAGCAAGCAACGAATATTATAGTGCATTAAAGCCCAAAAACATTAAGGTAGAAATTATTACTCCTATATTTAAAGATTGGAAAAATGATAAATTGAAGATTATCAGCTTTTTCGCGAAAAAAGCTAGAGGAGCAATGGTTCGATATATTATTGATACCGGGGCCAAAACTATTAGTGATATTAAAGGGTTTAATTTAGACGACTACCAATTCAGTCAAGAGCATACTTTAAAAGAAAACGAACCTGTTTTTATTAGATAAAATATAATCTATTCTTTTTCGTTCATAGAGTATATATAAATACGTCTATGAAAAGGGTTTATTTGCTTTCTGTTATTATCGTTGTAATACTGTTCTCATGTACAGATAGAGATGATGAGGTTAACATGGTTAATATTCGTATTCAAAACGGTACGGAGCTTTTTTTTAGCGAAGTACGTATAGTAGAAAATGATACTGTTTACGAAAATATTAGAGTAGATGAATTTTCAGAATATATGGAGTTCGAAAGGGCTTATGCAAATACAGCTTTAACTATACTTACAGATTCTACCAGTTTAAATTATTTCCCTATGGAGATATCTTCAGATACGTTACCTATTGGTTTTTACACCTACGAAATATCTTTAAATAAAGAAAACCAAGTTGGCTTAATTTTTAGGATAGACGATTAAGATTATTTCTTTTTATTGATTTTTATTTTTTCCTCAATTGTAGGTCTCTTTTTTATTTTACGAGGTCTTCTTGCCCCATAAGAATTATTGGATATTTTTCCTTTCCTTGACTTCTTGTCTCCTTTGCCCATATTTAGTTTTCTTTGCTTTCTTATAAAGTTAGTAATTTAGTAATGATTAGACCTAATAATAGGCTCAAGAGAATAAAACACTAATGCAAAAGGTATTTAAACATACGCATCCGTACGAACCTTTTATCGATGAATTTACCGAAAAATTGATTGTAGGTACATTGCCGCCACCCCGTTTTACAACCAAAGATTTAAAAGTGGGCGATGTAAATTTCTGTTATGGAAGTAGAGATGGCTTGCTATGGCCAATTTTAGATAGAATATTTAATTTAAACCTTAAATTTGAAAATACCGAAAGGGCAATAAGCCAGCGTAAAAGCTTTTTAAAAAATAGGCAGATAGGTATTTGTGATATTGTAGCTTCTGCGGAACGGGAAAAAGTAGATGCATCGGATATTGGTATGCAGAATATTCAATTAAGAAATATTTTAGGATATCTAGAAAAATATCCTAAAATCCATACGCTTCTGTTCACGGGAGGTAACAGTAAAAACGGACCAGAATATTTTTTTAGAAAACATTTAAAGGTAACCGGTATATTTTTAAAGGAGATTTCTAGTGAAATTCCCAGAATGCATGAGTTTACACATCCATCGACGAATAAGCTAATTAATACGGTTTCGTTGATAGCTCCGTCAGGTGCAGCTAATAGAGCAATAGGAAGTCTTGAAAGTTATAAGAGGAAGAAACAAGAAAATCCAACATTCAATACCTTAGATTATCGGGTTCTTCAATATAGAGAATACTTTTAGGGGGTATTTCAGTTTTAAAACATCTTCAAACTAAAAAGAGTCTTGCTTTTAAGACAAGACTCTTTTACGAGAACACTATATGAAAATGAAAAAAATTTATTACTTATTTACACAGTAAAGGTATATGGTTTGTACTGTTTTTTTGGAATATTTGTTGTCAATACACACAATTTTGTGGTATACTTCTATGAATATGATATTTCACAAAAATGATTCTCTAAATTCTCTTGGAATAGCGATATTTATGTACGAATTTTAGAATGTTTGTCGTAAAGTCTCGGCTAAATTTTTTTGATATATGCAACAACAAGAAAGGTTGGCAGAATTTAAGAAATCTGTCCAAAATAAATTTAACGTATACAATAGTCTATTTTTAAACCTACCCTACGAGAACATTGAAAATGTAGGGATGTTGATTCCGTTATTACTGAGTCAATCTGAAAAGGGGTTGAGCGACGGACTTAACCCTAAGGAAATACTAGAGAACTTTTTCGAGAATTTTGTCGAAATAAAATCCGAAAAAGAGCAGATAGACTTTATGTTTCGTATAATACAATATGTAGAACGCCAAGTGGTACTGTATGATAGTGTTGAAGATGCTGCTTTCCCTAAACTACATAAGCATTCAAGTTCTTTGTCTTTGAAAGACTATTTTCAATTGGTCGAAAAAAATAATTCTTGGGATACTATATGGGATAAGTTGAGCACATTCAGTGCACGAATTGTTTTAACGGCGCACCCAACGCAATTTTATACACCGGCGGTTTTAGATATCATTACAAACCTTAGAACTTTAATATTAGAAGATAAGATAGATGAGATAGACGTAGGGCTACAACAACTAGGTCTTACGTCTTTGATCAATGCAAAAAAACCGACACCTTTAGATGAAGCCAAAAATATAATCTACACGTTAAGACATGTGTATTATGATGCAATTGGTGATATGTATGCTTATATTAAAGGTAGTACAGGGTCAAAGACTTTTGAAAACCATAACATTGTAAAATTAGGTTTTTGGCCTGGTGGTGACCGCGATGGTAACCCGTTCGTAACCGCAGATATTACAAGAGATGTAATGAACGAACTTCGTTTAACATTAATGAAGTGTTATTACAACGATTTAAAAGGATTGGTACACAAACTTACTTTTAAAGATGTACAAGAGCCTATTCAGAAACTTAGGTCTAACTTATATACGGCCATGTTCGATAGTTCAAAGGATATTGGTTATGAAGATTTAATTGTTCCTTTAGAGGAAATACAATCTATATTAATAGAAAAATACCAAAGCCTTTATCTGAAAGATTTAGAAAAATTTATTGATAAGGTAAAGATATTCAAGGTACACTTCGCTACAATAGATATACGTCAAGACCATAGTATGCATACCAAAGTAATGGTAGAGGTCTTAAAAAAGAATGGTTTTATAAACGAAGAGCTAAGTGAGTTATCTGACGAAGAATTATTAGATATTCTTTTACATAAGAATTTAAATTTGGTAGCAGAAGATTATGAAGAGGATATTGTAAAGGATACTATTAAAAACATACTTCAATTACAAACCATACAGGCTAAAAATGGAGAAGAAGGATGTAATAGATACATTATCAGTAATTCTGAAGATAAGTATTCTATTTTATTTGTTTACGCACTATTTAGATGGTGTGGCTGGGCAGACAAAGAAATAACGTTTGATATAGTGCCGTTGTTCGAAACTATGAACGGTATGGATACAGCTCAAGATACCATGAAATTTTTATTCAGTTTACCTGAATATATGGCCCATTTAGAAAATAGAAATAAAAAGCAGACCATAATGCTTGGTTTTTCCGATGGTACTAAAGATGGCGGTTACTTAAAAGCAAATTGGTCTATTTTGAAAACTAAAGAAGAACTTTCAGAGGTTTGTGACGAGCATGAAATAGCGGCAATTTTCTTTGATGGTAGAGGAGGACCACCAGCAAGAGGTGGGGGGAAAACACATCGTTTCTATGCTGCCCAGACCAATAAAGTTGCAAATAACGAAATTCAACTTACAATTCAAGGGCAAACAATTACCAGTACCTATGGTACAAAAGAACAGTTCATTTATAATAGTGAGCAGTTGCTGACAGCAGGCTTATCCAATACCATTTTAGAAAAAGAAATCGTGTTATCGGAAGCTGATAGAGTTTTAATTGAAGAATTATCTGAATCTAGCTTTAAGAAATATGATGATCTAAAACATCATGACAAGTTTATGCCTTATTTAGAAAATATGAGTACGCTAAAATATTATACTAAGGCAAACATCGGAAGTAGACCAGGAAAAAGAGGTAACAAAGCTAAATTAGAACTGTCAGATTTAAGGGCTATTTCATTTGTTGGTTCATGGAGTCAATTGAAGCAAAATGTACCTGGTTACTATGGTATAGGTACAGCGTTAGAAAAGTTAGAAAAAAATGGCAGGTTTTATGAGGCAAAAAGGTTATATAAAGAAGTGCCGTTTTTTCAAGCTTTAATGATGAACAGTATGATGAGTCTTACCAAATGTTATTTTGAATTGACAAGCTATATGAAAGAGAATAAAGAATATGGTACTTTTTGGGAAATTCTTCATACTGAATATGAGTTGTCTAAAACAATGCTTTTAAAACTTTCCGGTATGGAAATATTAATGAAGAAAGAAGCAATTTCTAGAGAGTCCATCAAAATTCGTGAGAGTATAGTTTTGCCTTTATTGGTTATTCAGCAGTATGCTCTACAAAGGATTGGAGAGGGTACGGAGTATAAAGAGCTATACGAAAAGATTGTTACCAGGTCACTTTACGGTAATATCAATGCTAGTAGAAATTCGGCATAGGTTTTATAAACTAATACCATAATAAAAGCCCGATTCAAAACGTTGAATCGGGTTTTTTACTTTGTTGGATTTTGTGGACTATTTTTTATTCTGTTGATTTTTAATAGTCTCTTTATCGATATCAAAATCGTTTGTGTTTATACTGGTATTCCCCGTCGGATTTGTTGGGTTATTTTGTTCTACTTTTCTTTTAAACTTTTTATTATCTTTTATAATTCCCATAGTTTCAGTTTTTTAGGTTCAAACCCAAGATACCAAAATGAAAACGAGAACTCTGTTAATTGGTTGATAAAGCTTTGTTATAGAATGTTAAACCAACTTATTCGGTTTCACTTGGGCTAAGTAATGCATAAAATAATTTTATACCATACGCTATTTGTCCAATTTTTAGATTTTCATTGGGGCTATGTTGATTGTTATCTGGGTTTACCATAGGAATTATAAATGCAGGAATTTTCAGTTCATTGATAAAAGGTGAAATAGGAACAGTACCGCCCATTATACGAATTTGAACAGGTTTTTCTCCAAAATTAGATTCCATAATTTTTACTATGTTATTTCCGAACGGGTTATTTAAATCGGTTCGAAAAGCATCGGTAACAGAGCCTTCCTTAATCGTAGCAATTTTGTCGTACTTTAAGCGCTCATCCATTGTTGGCTCTTTGTCTATGACATGAAAACCTTGACTTTTAATATGATCTATGACTAATTTTTTAAGTTTTGTACCATTAGACTCTGGTACTAATCTTAAATCTAATTCTGCTGTAGCAGTTGCAGGTACAATAGTTCTAGCTTTTTCACCAACCCAACCAGATCCTAAACCTCTAATGTTCAATGATGGGTATTGTAGTGCTTCTTGGTAAAACCCACCGACCATCTCAGGATTTGCTATTGCTAGGTTTGTGTTGATTTTTACAGCGTTGTCAGGAACACTCTTTAGTATTTCTAACGTAGTTTCGTCTAATGAAATTCCATCATAATATCCTTTTATCAATACTTTGCCATCGGTACCTTTCATTGTCGCCAAAAGTTGAGCTAATTGAAAACCAGGATTTGGAGCATAATTTCCATAATGACCACTATGCTGAGGTTTTAGTGGACCATGTGTTGTAATTGATAAGGTAGTTATTCCTCTACAGCCATAAACAATTGTCGGCTTTCCTGAAACATGAACGGGACCATCGTTAATTATTAGGAAATCTGCCTGTAATAAATCTTTGTAGGTGCGAACAGCTTTAGGCAACGGTGCGCTACTTTTTTCCTCCTCGCTATCCAAAATCACCTTTACATTATAAGGGATGTCAATATTCTCTTTTTTAAGAGCATCTATAGCATTTAAGAACATGATAATCGGTCCTTTATCGTCTGAAGTTGATCTTCCAAAAAGGCGCCAGTCATAATTTATGTCATCGTTAAGTTCTGAGAACGATTCGGTTTTCCAGTCCTCTTCGGTTTTAGATTTTAAAACTACTTTATACGGATCTGGTTGATCCCATTTTGTAGCATCTACAGATTGTCCATCTAAATGCATATAGAACAAAATAGTTGGCTTGTTGTCGTCCATGGGTAAAGCGGCAAAAAATAGTGGAAGACCTTCGGTTTCTAAAATGGTACTATTAAAGCCACGTTCAGTGAATTTTTTTCTCAACCAAAAAAGGTTAGAATCAATATCATCTGCATTTAATGCATCATTAGGTATTGCTACGAATTCTCTTAGTTCGCCAATAGCATTCGCTACTTTTGATTTAATTAATATGGAGTCTTGAGAATGGGCAGTAAAAAGGGATAAAAAGAATGTAAGTGTAAGAAGTTTTTTCATTTTATTTCTCATCAAAATATTCCTTAAATGTAATCAAAATAGAGTGAAAAACACGCTTAACTAATAATAACATAGTTTATGACAAATCATACATTTTGAAAAAATAGATGAATAAAAATTTTATTCTTTTTTGATGCGGATTTTTATTTTTTGAATTCAAAAATTGTATTACTTTAATAGGTTTATAAATTGTAAAAAATGAAAAATTATATTCAATATTTCTTGTTGTTTTTTGTGCTATATGCATGTTCAGATGATAATATAAATACTGAGGTTGAAGAAATTGATTCTGGAAATATAGAAGTTACCGTTTTACTAGGGTCCGAAGCTGCAATTGATGCAGTGGTAACTACGAATCCAGAAACTAAAACATTAGTAGTCGGTGAATCTGGTGCGGTGGTTTTTAATAATATTGATCCAGGTATTTATGTAGTCAACGTGGTGTTGAACCAAAATCCTGATTTTGTATATTTTCAAGAAGTTGTACTTACTAAAAATGTAACTGAAAAGATTGTTTTCAATATCCCTGAAATACCTGTGGTAACTGAGCAAGATTTGGATGTTGATTTTTTATTGAATGTATCATATGATAATTTGCGATCAGTATTTAATGCAGATGGGTATTTATCATATTGGGGAGATACTGGTACGGATATATTAAAAGCTAATCCAAATTTTGATGGAATTCTGGTTGATTTAGATGCCTATTCTGTTTATGCTCAATCTACTGTCGTAAATCAGGTATGGGCAGAGCATTATATTCAAATAAGAGGCGTGAATTTGGGCATAGACTATTTATTGGAATCTTCAAATGCTGTATCCAGTGAGATTGACAGAAAAGAATTAGAAGCGCATTTTAAATTTTTAAGAAGTTTATTATATTTCAATTTAATAAAAATTTATGGCAATCCGCTTTTAAGTGTAACAGCCGAAATAGATTTAAGCGGTCCGCCAAACTATCCTCAAAATCCAAATACCACCTACGCACAAATAGAACAAGATTTGCTTTATGCAATTGAAAATTTACCAGTTTCAAATAGTAATGAGCGTGCGAATCAGTTGAGTGCAAGATTTTTATTGGCCAAGGTCTATATGACCATGGCTGGCTTTCCTTTAAATGAATCCAGTAAATACAGTAATGCTTTAGAACAGTTAAGAATTCTTCAAGGGCAGTATGAATTAATGGCGGATTATAATTCAATTTTTAACGAAGAAAATGAAGCTTCAAATAGTGAAATCATATTTAAAATTACTTTTGAGGGTGGTGAAAACTCTAAAAGTGCTTTTAACGAATATTGGGGTCCCTTGGGTATTTCTTCGAATGATGCTTTGTTACTTATTACCGGTTTTGAAAATTCGTTCAAAAATGCATTAATTTTTGAAAACCCTGTAAGTTTTCCGATAGAAATTGAAGATAATCGGTTTAAAAATACTATAGCGACTTTTTCTATATCTGGTGGTAGTGTTGTTAATGAAGAGAATCCAAAGAATTGGAGACCTTTAAAATGGTATAACGGAGAATTGCCTGATGCAAATTTTGTGTCTACATCTTTTGACTATCCTATTTTAAGATATGCTGATGTATTGTTGTTATTAGCTGAAGCTGAGAATGAAGTAAATGGGCCAACTCCCTTAGCTTATGCGGCCATCAATCAAGTCAGAGAAAGAGCATATGGGAATGCCGAGAACGATGTTCCCGGCAATCTTAATAAGGAACAATTCTTTAATATAATTTATTTAGAGCGAAAATTAGAATTATGTTTTGAAGGCCATAGACGAGATGACTTAGTTAGATGGAACAAGCTTCAAGATGTCATCGATAATTTTAACTCTACTAATGACTTTTCTAAAGATTACCAACCGCACGAATACGTTTGGCCTATACCACAATCGGAAATAGACTTAAATCCAAATGCGATACAAAATCCAGGTTATTAGAAGATTGTTTATCGAATGGTATTCACAAATTCTGAAATGGAGTCTACGCTATTAGCCGTCAAATGTTTAATAAAAGCAGAACCAATTATTGCACCTTTAGCGGTTTTGGTTGCCTGCTGAAAAGTTTCGGCGTCCTTAATTCCAAAACCAACGATTTGTGAGTTCTTTAAATTCATGGAAGCTATACGCTCAAAATACCTTTCTTGCTCTTGACCGAACCTAGATTTTGAACCTGTTACACTTGCAGAACTTACCATATAGATGAATCCGTTCGATGCATCGTCAATTTGGCGAATGCGAGCATCACTTGTTTGTGGAGTAATTAGAAATATATTTAAGAGTCCGTATCTCTTAAACGTAGCTTCATAATCTTCCTGATAAACATCTAACGGAAGGTCAGGTAAAATAAGTCCGTCAATACCAATTTCTTGACATTTTTTACAGAAGGCTTCAACACCATATTGCAGTATAGGATTAAAATATCCCATGATAATTAATGGGATAGAGACCGACTTACGAATATCTTTTAATTGGCAGAAAAGTATTTCAGTAGACATTCCATTTTTCAATGCATCAGTTGAACTTTCTTGAATTGTTGGTCCGTCTGCCAAAGGGTCACTGAAAGGTAATCCTATTTCAATCATATCAACTCCGTTCTTTTCCAAATCTTGAATAATTTTTACAGTGTCGTTCAATGCCGGATAACCTGCAGTAAAATATATGGAAAGAAGTTTTTTGTCATCTTCTAATCTTGTTGTAATTCTATTACTCATAATAAAGTTATGCTAGCTTAAAGTAATCTATATAGGTATTCAAATCTTTATCACCTCTCCCCGAAAGACTAATTACGACAACGTCATCCTTCTTGAATTTTTTATGATTGAAAATAGCAAATGCATGCCCAGTTTCAATTGCGGGTATTATACCTTCTAACTGAGATAATTCTATACCTGCAGCCATAGCTTCATCATCGGTAGCCGAATAAAATTCTGCACGACCAGATTTAAATAAATGCGAATGCATAGGTCCTACACCAGGATAATCTAATCCTGCAGAAATAGAATACGGTTCTGTAATTTGACCGTCAGGTGTTTGCATTAGCATGGTTTTACAACCGTGTATGACACCGATTTTTCCAAGTGCGGATGTAGCTGCACTTTTTCCGGTATATACACCTTTTCCTGCCGCTTCTACAGCAATAATACCGACTTCAGGTTCATGTAAAAAATGGTAATACGTACCTGCGGCATTGCTACCACCACCAACACAGGCCACCACATAATCAGGATTCTCACATCCTTCTTTTTCTTTCAATTGCCATTTTATTTCTTCAGATATCACAGATTGAAAACGGGTTACCATATCTGGGTATGGATGTGGACCAATGGCAGAGCCAATGATGTAATGGGTATCTGCCGGGTTGTTGATCCAATCTCTAATAGCTTCGTTGGTAGCGTCTTTAAGAGTTCTACTTCCAGATTTTGCAGGTTTTACTTCAGCACCAAGCATTTTCATACGTGCAACATTTGGTGCTTGGCGTGCAATATCGATTTCCCCCATGTAAACAATACATTCCATTCCCATAAGAGCACAAACGGTAGCCGTCGCCACACCGTGTTGTCCAGCACCGGTTTCGGCAATAATTCTTGTTTTACCCAGTTTTTGAGCCATAAGAATTTGACCTACGGTGTTGTTGACCTTATGTGCGCCCGTATGGTTAAGGTCTTCTCTTTTTAAGTATATTCTGCAACAATGTTTTTCAGAAAGACGTTTTGCAAAATATAAGGGAGAAGGTCTACCTACATAATCCTTTAAAAGCTGATCGAATTCTTTTTGAAAAGAATCTTCATACATCAGCTTTAAATAATTTTGCCGTAATTGCTCTACATTTGGGTACAACATTTCGGGTATATAGGCACCACCAAACTCTCCGTAGTATCCATTTTCGTCAGCATTATAGTTCATAGCGCTTCTTTAAACTTTTGTAGTTCTTCAATATTTTTTAAACCTGGATTTATTTCAAAAGTACTGTTGATATCAATAGCGTAGCAGTATTTTGATTCAGGTGCTTTTCTAAATTCGTTAATTTTATCAAGATTGTTCAATCCAATTCCGCCACTTAAAAAGAAAGGTTTGGTAGATTGATAATTTTTAAGGACAGACCAATTAAAGATATAGCCATTACCGCCAGGTAACTTTCCTTTGGTGTCAAAAAGGTAATAATCGCATACATTTTCATAGGGAATCAAAACATTGAAATTAAACTTATCTTTAATAGAAAAAACCTTTATAATTTCGACTTTCCAATTTAATTTTTTAAGCTCTTCGGCAATATTGCTACAATATTCAGGGCTCTCATACCCATGTAACTGTAAACCTTGTAATTGGTATTTTTTTACCGTCTCAATAATAAAAACGAAATCTGCATCAACAAATACTCCGATTTTATTTATCGTATGTGGTAATTCTGGAATTTCGCCATCGAAATATCTAGAGGAATGCTCCCAAAATATAAAACCAAGATAGTCTGGGCTCAATTGCGCAACTTCAGCCGTATTTGATTTCATTCCGCAAACCTTCAGCTTCATTTGATTTTTCTTAAATCATTAATAAATTGAATTGCACTTTTTCCTGGCTTTTCGGTTTTCATAAAATTCTCTCCGATAAGAAAACCTTGGTAACCAAATTCTTTTAATTCCTTAATTGCTTCAACAGAACTTATTCCGCTTTCAGAAACTTTCACAAACTCATCCGGTATCAATTTTGATAACATTTTACTCGTGTCAAGGCTAACTTCAAAAGTTTTGAGGTTTCTATTGTTTACCCCTAACATATCAATACTTGGCATAATAGACTTATGAAGTTCTTCTTCATTGTGCACTTCTAAGAGTACATCTAATTTTAAACTTTTAGCAAGCTCGGAGAACCTTTTTATTTCTTGTTTGGACAGTACTGCCGCAATCAATAAAATAACATCGGCACCATACGCTTTAGCTTCAATTATTTGATATTCACTGATGATAAATTCTTTACGCAATAATGGTTTTTGTACGGACGCCCTTGCAATGATCAAATCTTCTAAAGAACCACCAAAATATTTTATATCGGTGAGTACACTTATACCGCAAACGCCTGCTTGTTGATAATCTAAGGCAACTTGCCCTACATTGGCTTCTTGGTTGATGGTATTTTTAGAGGGTGATCTGCGCTTAAACTCAGCGATAATTCCTGAGTCACTCTTTTTAAGTGCTTGTGCCAAAGAAAATGTTTCTCGTTGAAAAAGTACGGAATGCTCATATTGCGAGGAAGGAAAAATCAAATTTTTTAACTCAATTTCCTTACGCTTATTTGCTACAATTTTATTTAGAATATTGGCCCCACCTGACCTCCTCAAAGAAGACGGACTTGACTGGTTTTTATTTATTTTTTCAGAACTCATTTTGTTCTTTTTCGTTTGATTAATATTCATACTTTAGGGCTATGGGGCACTTGTTTAAGTTCTACTTAATTCTTGTATTTTCTTTAAAGCAGCTAATCCGTGTCCGCCTAACAATGATTCTTTAGCTTTTTCAAAACCTTCAATAGGGGTGAGGTTGTTAACAGTTGCAATTGCAATACCGGCATTGGCGCACACAACGTTGTTCTGTGGTTCGGTACCATTACCTTGTAAAACATCAAGAAAAATTTGGGCAGAAGTATCGATAGCATCACCACCTACAATGTCACTTTGTTTTATTTGTGCTACGCCAAAATCAGATGGTTTTAGCATACTTTCCTTGTGGTTAGAAATTGTTTTTGTATCACTTGTCAACGAAATTTCATCATAGCCATCTAATGCATGAAGCACTGTAAAGTTCTTATCGGTTTTCTGATATAGATAGCCGTACATACGAGCCAATTCTAAGTTGAATACACCTACCATTTGGTTTTTTGGAAATGCAGGATTTACCATAGGTCCCAACATATTAAAGAAGGTCTTTACCGCTAAATCTTTACGAATAGGGGCAACATTTTTCATCGCTGGATGGAATAGGGGCGCATGTAAAACACAAATTCCTGCTTCATCAAGACATTTTTCTAAGAAGCCGGCATCGTTACTGAATTTTATCCCTAGAAATTCCATCACGTTACTACTTCCGCATTTGGAGGAGACTCCGTAATTACCATGCTTAGTTACTTTTACTCCTGCACCAGCGGTAACAAAAGATGCAAGTGTGGAAATGTTGAATGTGTCTTTACCATCACCACCAGTACCACAAAGATCAATAGGGTTGTAAGCAGATAAATCTACTGCCAAACATAAATCTAACAGCGCATCTCTAAATCCTTCTAATTCTTCGATGGTAATGCTCCGCATCATATAAACGGTTAAAAAAGCCGCAATCTGACTTGTATTGTAATCATCTTTTGCAATATTTACCAAAATGCTTTTCGCATCTTCTTTGGAAAGTATCTCGTGATTTATAAGTTTATTTAGTGTCTTTTTCATAGGTCTTGCCTAACCTCCCAAAGGAGAGGGATAAAGGTCTCTTTAATTTATTTTTATTAGTATTTATTTCCATCATTTATATTAGTTACCTCTCTGGGGTATGAGGGCGTAACCAATTCTCCAACATCTTTTTTCCTTGCGGGGTAAGCACTGATTCTGGGTGAAATTGTACGGCACGTACATCATATGTTTTATGGCGTAGCGACATAATTTGCCCGTTTTCATCAATAGAAGTAGTTGTTAAAACATCTGGTAATTTTGTATTTACTACCCAAGAATGGTATCTACCTACTTCAATTTCTTTAGGGATGTCCTTAAAAAGAATATCATCTTCGATGATTTTAATTTTAGTGGCAATACCATGGTAGACTTCTTCTAAATTAATTAATGAACCGCCAAAAACTTCGGCAATAGCTTGTTGGCCTAGACAAACGCCAAAAATACTTTTGGTAGGTGCGTATTTTTTTATGATTTGTTTTAATAATCCCGCTTCATTTGGGATACCAGGCCCTGGTGAAAGTACAATTTTATCAAATGCATCAACCTCTTCCAAGATAAGTAGGTCATTACGTTTTACAATAACCTCACACCCCAATTCCTCTAAATAATGCACGAGATTATAAGTAAAACTATCGTAATTATCTATGACTAATATTTTCTTCATCTTAAATGTCTTCAGCTATTTCTAATGCCTTCGTCAAAGCGCCTAATTTATTATATGTTTCTTGTAATTCGCTTTCTGGATTTGATGCGGCGACCAAACCCGCTCCAGCCTGATAATGCAGTTTATGATTTTTGCTTAAAAACGTTCTGATCATAATGGCATGGTTAAAGTTCCCTGAGAAATCCATGAAACCTATAGCGCCGCCATAATAGCCACGACTTGTTTTTTCATATTTTTCAATAAGTTGCATAGCCATATGTTTTGGCGCACCACTTAATGTGCCGGCAGGAAATGTATCTGCTACCACTTTTATAGTAGGTATTTCACTTTTCTTCATTCCGGTAACCTTTGAAACTAGGTGGATAACATGAGAGAAAAACTGCACTTCCCTATAGTTTTCAACTTTTACCACATTACCATTACGACTTAGGTCATTTCGTGCCAAATCGACTAACATGATATGCTCGCTGTTCTCTTTGTCATCTGTTTTTAGTTGTTTGGCAAGTTGTGCGTCTTGTTCGTCATTCCCTGTTCTTTTAATAGTGCCGGCTATAGGATGAATTTCAGCTTTGCCATCGCTAACGATCAGTTGGGCTTCTGGTGAACTACCAAAGATCTTAAAATCGCCATAATCAAAATAGAATAAATATGGAGAAGGATTAACAGAACGTAAAGCTCTATAAACATTAAATTCGTCACCCTTAAAACCTTGTGAAAAACGTCTGCTTAAAACCAACTGAAATACATCGCCACGTTGACAATGTTTCTTGGCTAGGGCAACATGCTCTTTATAATCTTCATCTTTTAAATTAGATTCTCTTTTCCCTTCAATTTTAAAGTTATAAGTGGCAAAATCTCTAATATTTAGAAGTTGTTCTAATTCAGGTATGTTGTTTTCGGTGTTATGGCAATGGGCAAAAAGATATGCTTCATTTTTATAATGATTAATGGCTATGATATTTTGGTATACGGCATAGTAAATATCTGGAATATGAACAGAGTCATCTTTTTTGGATATATCTACATCTTCAAAATAGCGGACGACATCGTAAGCTAAATAGCCAAACAAACCGTTATTAATAAATTTATAGTCATTACTATCTGCTTTGAAAGCTTTACTAAAAGAGTCGATGCAACCAACAACATCTGTATTAGGCGTAATGGGTGATTCTTCTATAGAACCATCAGGAAATTGTTTGGTAATAACCTCATTCTCCAATTTAATTGAAGCAATCGGGTTACAACAGATGTATGAAAAACTATTGTTATTAGCTTGGTAGTCGCTACTTTCTAAAAGAATACTATTTGGAAAACGGTCTCTGATTTTTAAGTAAACACTTACCGGCGTCATTGTATCTGCAAGAATTTTTTTATGATATGTCTTAAATTGATAGGTCATAGGTACTTTTATAAAATAAAGAAGGCTTGTCGTGATGACAAGCCTTTATATAGTTTTACTACAATGATGCTTTGCTCACGATGTTTTTCGTAAGTTTTTCCACCACCAAGTATTTACGGTTAATTTTTTCATTGAGCACCAAATATATAAAGGAAATTTAAACTTTCAAACTTTACCTTATCAAAATTTAAAATCCCTTTGAATATATCTCAAAGGGATTTTAAATTGTTGTAATTCGATTGTTTTAAAAAATCTTATAGTGATTATAGAGCTAAATTTACAACTAAATCAAAATCATCGTATATAGCTTTATCTCCTAAGTTGTCGAAAAAACTTCCAGAACCATATTTAATATCAAATTTAGTTCTGTCGATCTTAACGGTAGCCGTAGCTTTATTTTCAAACATAGATACTACAAGTGTTACTGGCTTTGTAATTCCTTTAATGGTTAAGTCTCCCGTTACAGTATACGAGTTGTTGTTCATTGCCTTAACAGAAGTAAAAACCAATTTTGAAGTTGGGTTGCTTTCAACACCAAAAAAATCTGCAGACTGTAAGTGTCCTTCCAGTTTTTCTTTTCCTTCACCAACTTCAAGGTCGTTAACAGTAATTGAAGTCATATCAACTACAAATTCTCCACCAGTTAATTTTTCACCGTTCATTTCTAAATAACCAGATTTTAATTTGATACTGCCTTTGTGTGCACCTGTAACCTTATAGCCAGTCCAAGTAACCGTACTTTTACTAACATTTATTTCCTTTTTTTCTCCATCAATTGGAATGGCAGCTGTTCCGCTGAAGCCAAAAACGGCTACGAATACTAAACTTAATAATGATTTTTTCATATTTCTGATTTTAAAATGATTGTGTTTAATTATATATGTGTAATAATTTGTTCTTTAGAATATCTAACCTTAGGGTAGTGTTGGGTTGCATCTTCAGTTGATCTGTAGCCAATTGCTAAAACTACGGCAGCATTTAAACCTTTTTCGGTAAGACCCAAAATTTCATTGTATTGAACTTTATCAAAACCTTCCATTGGGCAAGTGTCTATTTCTATTTCAGCGGCAATGGTCATTAAATTACCTAAAGCAATATATGCTTGGTTTGAAGTCCAAGCACCTTTATAAACATCCGGTAAATCTAAAAGAGTCGATTTCATAGTTTCTGAAAATCCATCTAGATCTTTCTTATTTACACCACGAATTTTCATGATGTTGGCGATATAGTCATCGATCATCGTTTCATCAAAAGTGGGCTTGTTGGCTAATACAATAATATATGATGCATCTGTTATTTGTGGCTGACCGTAAGATGCTTTTCTTAATTTAGCTCTTACATCTGTATCTTCAATAACATATATTTCATAAGGTTGTAACCCATATGAAGAAGCCGTTAATCTACCTGCATCCAATAAGGTATGTAAATTCTCTTTGCTCACTTTTTTTGAGCTGTCAAAATTTTTGGTGGCGTAACGCCAGTTCAGTTTATCTAATACTTTATTCATTTTACTGCTTAAAATTTATCTAATAATTGATTTAGTTTTTGTAATTCAACTTCGTTGAAATTTTTAAATATTCGTTTTTCAGCTTCTAAAAGTATTCCATCAATTTTTGAAAGAACAGCTAAACCACCCTCTGTAATTACAATTTCTATTTTTCTTCTGTTTTTTAAACAAATAGTTCTGTTAACAAAGCCTTTTAAAATTAGCTTGTCGACCAAACGTGTAGTGTTACTCATTTTGGTTACCATTCTTTCATTTATTGTTGAAAGGTTGGCTGGTTTATCATTCTGACCCCTAAGGATTCTCAAAACATTAAATTGTTGAATGGATAATTCAAAAGGTTTTAGAACCGCTCCAACCTCTTCGTCAAATTTATTACTGACCAAGTGTATATGAATGAGTGTCCGTTTTTCTAACGGCATTTCTTGATTTGTTTTAATAATTTTTTCTACATTCATGTCGATACAATAGTTGTATATACAAATATATATTTAAATCGCATAGCGTATATAGACAAAAGATTAAATATTTGTTAAAAGAATTTTGAGTAGAGAGATAAAGAAAAATCGATTATTTTTGTCATATATAATAAATACTATGGCAGATTTATCACAAAAAGACTGGGAAGAGCAGTTAGAAAAAGATTCTAATGCGGTAATTCTCGATGTACGTACAGAAGAAGAAATTGAAGAAGGGATTATTCCTAATTCTATAAATATTGATATTTATAAAGGACAAGAGTTTGTAGAAGAGCTTGAGAAATTAGATAAGTCGAAGAACTATTACGTGTATTGTAGATCTGGAAATAGAAGCGGACAGGCATGTGCAATTATGAAAAACTTAGGTTTTGATAATTCATATAACCTTCAAGGAGGCTTTATGAATTGGGAAGGAGAAACCACATAATTTTATTTTTTCAAGAAAACATACCCACTTTGCAGTGGGTTTTTTATTTTTATGAAATGAAGGAAGACTTACTTCATTTTATATGGAAGTACAAAAAGTACCCACTAAACGGACTTATAACTACAACGGGTGAACCCGTTCGAGTTGTGTCAACAGGTACCCATAATCATTTAAGCGGACCAGATTTTTTTAATGCACAAATAGAATTGAGTGGGCAATTATGGGCAGGTAATGTAGAGATTCATTTGAAATCTTCAGATTGGTATGCACATAATCACCAAGAAGATAATAATTATGATAATGTCATCTTGCATGTTGTTTGGGAAGATGATATTTCGATATTTAGAAAAGATGGTAGTGAAATACCTACTTTTTCTTTGAAACAATATATATCGTTGCATGTTTTAGAGAATTACCAAAAACTTTTCAATGCTAAAAACTATCACTTCGTAAATTGTGAAAGTGATATTAGCGAAGTGGATGAGTTTATTAGAAATAATTGGTTGGATCGATTGTTTATAGAACGGTTAGAACAAAAATCAATATTTATTAATGAGCTATTAAAACACACAAATAATGATTGGGAGCAGGTTTTGTTTCTAATGCTTTTAAAAACTTTTGGGTCTAAAATAAATGGAGAGGTTTTTATTGAAATAGGAAAATCAATTGACTTTTCGATTATAAGAAAGTTACATAAAAAAACCTCTTCAAATAGAAAGCCTATTATTAGGTCAAGCCAACTTGTTGGGTAAAAGTTTTGATAATGATGCTTACTGTAATGAATTAATAAAGGAGTATGATTTCTTAAAGCATAAGTTTAATTTGAATCCAGTTTTTAAGTCACCAGAGTTTTTTAGGCTTAGACCATCAAATTTTCCTACCTTAAGGCTAGCTCAATTAAGCGCTATCTATTCAGAAAAAAATAATTTATTTCATTTGCTCATTGAAAAAGAAGAACCTGATTTTTCTGATATCTTAAACATAGGGACATCTGAATATTGGGAAACCCATTTTAATTTTGCCAAGATTTCTAAAAAGAGAAAAAGGAGAATATCGAGTTCATTTTTTAGTTTACTGATGATCAACACTATAATTCCTTTGAAATTTGCATATCAACGCTACAGGGGTTGTGAAGATAATGAAGTGTTATTGCGAATGATGGTAGAAATTAAGAAAGAAGAAAACAGTATAATATTCAACTTTGGTAATCTAGGTATGCCTATAAAAAATGCTAAAGATACGCAGTCATACCTACAGTTGTATAATAATTATTGTATAAAAGACAAATGTTTAGATTGTGCTATAGGTGCTTCTTTAATGAATTTAAAAGTCTAATTTTATACGCAATGAATGTTTTCTATAGATTATTGCTTTATTTTCAAAAAAGAGGGTTTGAAGTTTGTGGTCGAATTGCCGAGCGTTTAGGTATACGGGCTAGGGTGGTTAGAACATCTTTTATTTACCTCACTTTTGTGACTGTTGGTTTTGGATTTGCCCTTTATCTTTTTTTAGCATTTTGGCTAAAAATAAAAGATTTGATTTATACGAAACGAAATTCAGTTTTTGATTTGTAAATTATGATACAATTGTTTAAGTCTAAAATATACCTTGCATTGACGTTAATGCTAATGGTTTTGGCTTTTGGTGTGTTGGGGTATCGTTTTGTGGCAGACTATACATGGGTAGATGCTTTTTACATGACGATTATTACGGTGACTACTGTAGGTTTTTCAGAAGTGAGACCTATGGGTCCGGAAGGGAAAATTTTTACAATTATACTTATTGTTACTAGCGTGTTTATAGTTGGTTTTGCCATATCTAT